>Ga0066388_100000289_pt1 | contig 22232 bp, 16 predicted proteins | sample PanSoiMetaGPlot6_FD_64539 | JGI IMG/M metagenome (GOLD analysis project Ga0066388, IMG submission 64539) | Tropical forest soil microbial communities from Panama analyzed to predict greenhouse gas emissions - Panama Soil - Plot 6 (Hybrid Assembly) | ecosystem: Environmental > Terrestrial >...
CCGGAGGCGGCGGTGAATGTGGTTCCGGCGGTGCTGGAGAGGGAACCGGAGCCAGAGACATTGAGCCCAGAGACCCGGCTGTCGACAGTTATGGCCCCGGCAGAGGCGGAGGCGGTGCCGTTCAGCACAGCGTTGCCGGTTTCCAGGGTCACAGAGCCACCAGAGACGATGCTGCCGGCAGGCAGAGTGAGAGTATTGCTGTCAGGGGTAGCCAGGCGAATATTGTTGGTGGCGGTTATGTTGCCGGCCGAGAGATCACTGCCGGTGGTTTCAACGTTGAAGGAGTTGGATGCGCTGCCGCCGACGGAGCCAGAAAGAGAGTTCTGCACGGCAGAGACCGAGCCAAAAGTGCTCGTTAATGTAATTGTGGAGCCGCTGATGGAGCCAGAGCCGGAGACTGAGAGGTCACCTGCAGTGTTGACGGTGACGGGGCCGGAGGAGCTGATGGTGCCGGCATTGGCGAGAGAGGGGGTGCTGACGGTGATTGAGCCAGTGGTCGACACGGTCGCACCGGTGTTAACCACGACGTTACCCGCTGTCATCTGAATAGGCCCGCCACTGCCCGTTCCGGTGCCATTTGCGTTCAGGTTTCCGGTTACTGACAGGGTGCCGGGGCCAACTCTGCCAGCTGTCAAGCTGATGAGTTGAGGGCCGTTGCTGTTGGCCGCCTGCGGTCCGGCAACTATGCTCCCGCCAATCACGGAAAGATCTTGACCTGCGGAAAGTATCACTGTACCGCCGCTGCCACCTGCGGGTCCACCTTGAGTGTTGATCGAGAAGATCTGCCCGGGGTTGCTTCCGAAGGACATGCTGCCGGTTGCTCCAGTGGTTATCAGTGACACCAGCCCGCCGTTTCCAATGTTCCCAGCCTTGGCAGAGAATGCCCACGGGCCGCCAGATCCGGAATTGGAGATTGTCGATCCACGCAGAAAGATCTGACCACCGTTGGCTGTTGCTGTTCCCGTCGTCGCGCCGTCCGCAGAGAGGGCTACAAAGGCTGGCGAGTTCCCACCGGCTAGAAGGATCGGGCCGGTACCGGCATTGAGGTTTATGGTCCCACCATCCCCATTGTTTTGAGATGATACCGTTATGCTGCTTAAAACAGGTGCTGAAATGCCCCCACTGCCCATATTGTTGATCTGGATTGAACCGCCGCTTCCTGTTGTGGGACGCGAGGTTATGGCTCCCTGGGTGCAATTCGCGCAGTTTGTAGAATTGACGATGAAGGGCAATCCTGTATCGGTCATCTGGTTTACGGCTATGCTGACACTCCCGCCTGTGGTGCTGCCGACATTAATGAGCTGGCCGAGCTGGGCGTTAGCGCCAGCACTCACAGTTATCTGACTGCCTGGAGTTGTAAAATTCCTCGTCGCAATTGAGGTTGGTTGGATAGTAGTGGTGACGAACTGTCCACCGGAAACGTTGCCTTGTGTGTCGACCGTTATGGGTCCCCCCGAAATGAAGGGTGTTGCCGTTGTGAGGGAGATGTCGCCAGTTCCACTGGTACCACCAGTGGTGTTTATCAATCCAATCGAGATGCCGAGACCGTTGGGCGTCGTGTTGGCACCAGCAATCATGCGGACGCTGCCGTTTTGCGCGTTCACCCCACCGGTTCTAACCGTTGCGGCAGCCGCAGTTGACAGGCTTATGGTGCCGGCATCGGCAGCGGCTCCGCCAGGAACGCCGTGAATGCCGTCGTAGGCAATTAATGTAATATTCCCGCCCAAGCTCGGGCCAGCGCCGCCACCAGTGGTGGTAATTGCGCCGGCGGTAGACAGATCAATCTTTCCACCGGAGAGTGAACCATTGGTTGCTAACGCGCTGTTGGTGATTAGTGCTGGTGAAGTGGGCGTGTCTTGTGTAGCATTTGCGCCTGCTACCATCAGGATATCGCCGCCACGGCCTGTCGAAGAGCTGGTGTTTATCAGTATCCCGGCTGTACTGACGATATTCCCACCGGCAATAATGGCCAGATTGGCACCGCTAGTGATAATGCTACCACTCAGAGTCTGATCTGCGGTATTGAATATTAGCGGGTCACCAGTAACTGTTATATTTCCTATGTTCAAGTTATCGGTATCTGCATAAACATGAGCTTCATGAGCGGTGACATTTACGACTCCAGTGAGTTGATGAACATTCACAGATACAATGCCGGTTCCTGAATTGATATTGAACTCTTGAGAGAGCACATCACCGCCCGACAGGTTGAAATTATTCTTGCTGTTGAACAGCGAATCGCGAACCGCAATAACCCCCGAGAGGGCCTGGAGGGTCCCGCCGGCATTATTGATGATGATGTCCATGGCTCTGGCAGTTGAGATGTTAATGTTGCCTGTGACAGCAGAGATCAGTCCGGCGTTGACTGTAGTTCCGGCCAGCAAATTGACGTTGCCCATCGCCTGAATGACCGGGTTCGGGCCGACGGCACCGGCTGGAAGAGCATTGATGATGCCGCCACCGGCTGATAAGGTTAAATTGCCGGCACTCGAGAATGTGCCGAAGTTGACAATCTTGTTTATAGCGCTGAGATTTAAATTCAGGGCTGGAACTGGGCTCGTTACGCCGGCCAGACCTCCTGTCGGAAGCATCGTGGTTAGCAGCGCACCCTGGTTGTTGTAGATGTTCCTGGCTGTAATTGTTGCCGTGCTAACTTGTGGGTTGGAAGAGTAAACATAGATGCTGCCCAGGTTAGTCAGGTTGCCCTGGACACGGAGAGTTGATCCGTTGCCGGCGTTGTAGAGAGCAGTTACGCCGGTTGGCACTACGATATTGTTGGAGATGCGCGTCCCTGCTTGCCCCAGGGTAACGCTGCCCCCGACAGCGTTACCCATGATGCCGAGTTGTAGCGTTTGTGACCCGGAGGAGATCACCTGTTGCAGTGCTACATATTCGGCCGGGGTAAGCAGGTCCGTGGCGTTTATGTCACGCACCGTCCCACCAATCTGAAGTTCGCTAGGCCTGAAGTTGACGTATCTTCCAGCAGTGATCGTTCTGGCTCTTGAATTAAGGTTCAAATTGATACCAGCACCTGGAGAGGCTCTGTGTGATGGTTGCGTACTTGTGCCACCAGCCACTGCGTGTGCCATGGCTGGAGCCGGTAACAGCAGCTGAAAACACACCAGGGAAGCGAGACATCTTGTTGCCAAACTGAACGCCGAATCTTTCTTATGATCGTTAGTCATGGCTAATCTCTTTATGTTGGAAGTGTTTGTCAATACATACCAATTCGTTCTGCACTTGCGTGCAAGGATAGCCCCGTCAAATTCTCACATACTAAAAATGCACACCACTCCCTCCTCTCGTTGCACGCAGAGGAGGGCACCGAAGCGCCTGCATCGGTTCCGCCGTCGACTGCTATATGCCCACCAAATATCGCTTAAAAACATCGCTGAACCGCGTTTTATAGGGGTTTGCGGGATGAGCAAAGCTTTATACCGAATCACCTGGAAGGGGGATGGTGGGTCGATCTAAGACAGCCCCAGTGTAATACTGGTTGCCGACGCCAGTACGGGAAAAACGCCAGTGTGACGAGTAAATCATGAGATCGGCTTAAGTACAGGGCAATACCGCTGCGAGCGGCCGACTGAGTAGATTAAAACTTAGATTTCGATCATGCAAAAAGTAACCGCGGACGGTACCAGAGGAAATTATTCTAATTTAGTGCTCGAGTGAGCTACAAGTCAACACGACGTGGCGCGATAGAAGCGAAGATTGACAGGTCTGGAGCCGGTGACAAGGTTTGAAACGACAACGAAACCGCTAAAGCGCAGCTCCCGGACGCTCGAATTGAGCGGTTAGCAGTCGCGCATACACCGCGTTGGCCTCTACCAGTGATCCGTGATTGCCTGCTTCGACAATCGAGCCGTTCTCGAGGACCACAATCTGATCTGCGTGGCGCACGGTGGAAAGACGGTGCGCGATTACGATGACCGTGCGCCCTTTCATTAGCTTGTTGAGAGCCGCCTGGACCATGGCCTCGGACTCATTATCGAGCGAGCTCGTTGCTTCGTCGAGAATGAGGATTGGTGCGTCCTTCAAGAAAGCCCTGGCGATCGCCAGTCTCTGCTGCTGGCCTCCGGATAGTCTCACTCCTCGTTCGCCAATCTGAGTTTTGTACCCGTCGCGGAGCTCCATTATAAAGTCGTGACAATACGCTGCTCTTGCTGCCGCTTCGATTTCATCTCTGGTGGCCGGTGGTCTGCCAAGGCGAATGTTCTCTTCAACGGTCATGTTGAAGAGGAAATTGTCCTGGGTAACGATGGCAATTTCGGATCGCAGCGATGACAATGAGTAGTCTTGCAAGGGTACTCCGTCGATGGCAACGGTACCGGTGGTAGGGTCAAAGAAGCGGGGAACCAGATTGGTCAACGTTGATTTGCCAGAGCCGGAAAGACCAACCAGGGCAATCATTCGGCCAGGCGGAATCTCAAGGTTGATGTCCCGAAGGACCATCTCGGGGCTGCCCTGGTACCTGAAATAAACGTGCGAGAATTTGATGGTATGCGGTCCGGACGTAAGCTCACGTGCGGATGCTGTGTCCTTAAGCTCGGGCTCCAGGTCCAGCAACTCGAAGACTCTGGCGGCTGCTGCCAGAGCAGGTTGCACAACGCCATTTATCCGCCCAATGTTCTTTATTGGCGAATAAAGGAGCAAGAGAGCAATGACGAACGATGTGAGCGATCCCAGGGTCATGTGATGATGTAGCACCTGGTAACCAGCCACCCATATTACGGCAGCGATCCCGATTGCCCCAATCATGGCCAGGATGGGCGACATCATGGCCTCGGCCCGGACCGCCCTCATCGTGTTGTGAAAGAACTTCTGGTTGGTGGTCATGAATCGAGATATCTGGTAGCTCTCGAGGTTGAAGGACTGAATTATTTTGGCTCCCTGGATTGATTCGGAGACAACGGAGACCAGATCGCCGATAGCCTCCTGTCCGCCGCGGCTTGACTTACGAATCTTCCTGCCCAGTATCGATACCGGCAAGATAATCAACGAAAGGATTGATAAAGCAATCAGGCTCAGCTTCCAGCTCTGCATGAGCAGCACAAAGACCAGCGACATCAGGGTGATCGTTCGGCTGATCATCGACTGGAAGGATTGAGAGATTGCGTTCTCGATAATAGCCACGTCATTGGTCAGACGGCCGATGAGCACGCCCGAGGCCTGACCCTGAAAATACAGGAGCGGCTGCTTCTCCAGGTGAGCGAACAATTCGTTACGCAGATCGCGGATGGCGCCGGCGCCCACGTAGCGAATGCAAAATGCCTCAAGGAAGCGAAATATGCCCTGGAGCGCTGCCACTAGCAGCACCAGTAGCGGCACATAGTAGATCAGCCCTTGTTGGCCCTCCATGAAGATCCGCTGGAGACCCTGGCCGGCAAGCCAGGCAATCGCCCCGTCCATGCTGCCGGAGGGAACGGCCGCTACCAGACCGGCGAGAAACTGCACCCAATAGGGTCGAACGTAAGTCAGCAACCGAAGGTAGAGCTCGGTCTGGGATGGCTGCGCGGTCTCCGCTGGTCTAAAGTTCAAGGCTGTTTCCTTCCCTCTCGGTCAGTCCGATTGGCGGCTGTCAGGTTAAAACTAGCTTCAACGTTTCTCCAATCCCTGTGGCGCCGTCTGCTGGGGTTGTTTATCCGAGCTCTCCGTTGGCAGCTCAATCACGGTAGTGCCGGACTCTTCTGAAGCTGCATCGCTTAAGCCAAGCCAGCTGAGCACTTCCGAGGCTGCCGTTTCGGCGAAGGTGCCTTCCCCGAGTCGCGCCTTTAGAGACCGGAGTTGCTCTCCAATTGCCTGCCTGGCCGCAGGCACGTCTAACCAGTCGAGCGTATATCTTACGAACTGCTCCGCTCGACAATCCAGCTGGATCAGTTCAGGAACCACGCCCTGCCCGGCCAGGATGTTGGGCCAGCCCACATGGCGAACCCGCTTGAACAAAAGGAAAATCAGGTAGCTGAGCCAGTTGCCCCGGTAGAAGATGAGCATAGGTTTACCCAGAAGTGCTGCCTCCAGCGTCGTTGTCCCGGATTTGGCCCAGACCAGGTCGGATACGGACATCAAGCTGAGGCTCGCTCCTGGCGGCAACAGCGTCAGTCCGGTCCCAACAAGCCGGCGGTAGCCGGTTCGATTGAGCAAGCTATCGATATTCTCAGCAAGGATTGAGTTGGCCTGGGACATCACAAACTGGAGATCGGGCCTCTGGGCGTTCAGCCACGCCACGGCCTCCATCAATACCGGCAGGTGATCTTTTATCTCCTGCCGGCGGCTGCCGGGAAAGATGCCCACGATGAAACGGTTGGGGTCGAGGCAATGTGCCTTGCAGAACTCCTCCCGACTGAGTTGCCCGGCATCACCAGTCACGGTCTGTGTGAGTGGGTGCCCGACGAAACGGGCAGGGATGCCCCTGCCTAAATAGAGCGGCTCTTCGAACGGAAAGATGACCAGCATCTTTGAGATGGTCCTGGCGATTGTGTTCATGCGCCAGGGGCGGGATCCCCACACTTGTGGCGAAATGAAGTAAAGGATTGGCAGATCGGGATACTTGCTTCGAAGCGCCGAGGCGAGCTTCAGGTTGAAGCCGGCAAAGTCAACCAGCAGCACGGCATCGGGTCGCCGCCTCTCCACCTCTTGGATAAGCTCGGACTTAAGCCTGGACAGAAAAGGCAGGAATCGAATAACCTCGATGATGCCGACGCAGGCAAACGAGCGGCAGTCGTGGAGTAGCTCAGCGCCCTCAGCTTCCATGGCCTGGCCGCCTACACCCCAGACCCGCAAATCTGGCGCCACCTCACGTAGCCTGGCTAAAAGCTTGGCGGTGTGGTAATCGGCGGAAACGTCTCCGACAAAGACAAAGAGCGACTTGCCCGGTTCATTTCCGCTCTTGTCAGGCTCGCTCACGTTACGGTCCCGCTATGGAGCGCAACCGAGCCGAGAGCCAGCGCCTGATGGACGACCTTGCTCAAACCGGCGCTCCGGAAGATTGCCGAGATCTCCTCTGGAGGTGGATAGGCCTGGGCTGACTCGGGCAGGTAGGTGTATGCCTGCCGGTCGCTCTGGAGGATTTCTCCGATAATCGGCACAACCTGGCGAAAATAGAGGTGAAATAGTGGAGCAAATACCGGCAGGGTCGGCTTGCCCACGTCAAGATTCACTACCCGTCCGCCCGGCCTGACCACGCGCGCCATCTCGCTCAGCCCCTTTTGCATGTTCGTGAGATTCCGCAAGCCAAAGCTGATGATCGCGCCATCAAAGGAGCCGTCGTCAAAAGGCAGATTCTCGGCGTCCGCCTCCAGCCAGACGAGCCTGGCTTTCACAAGCGCCCTTTCGCCGGCCAGCCCGGCGCGGCGCCCGGCTACAGCAAGCATGTTCCTGGAGAAGTCGACCCCGGTCACCTGTCCTCTGGAACTCAGCCGCCGGGCCACGGACAGGGCGAGGTCGCCTGTTCCGCAGCAGACATCCAGATATCTGCCCTCCGGCACTAAGGAGAGCCCATCAACTGCCCGCTCTTTCCAGAAGCGATGCATGCCCAGGCTGATCACATCGTTGGTCAGGTCGTATCGCCTGGCGATGCGCTCAAACTGATCCTGGACGTAGATGGCTTTCTCTTCCGTGGTTGGCAGCCGGAAAGACATCAGCCCCTGATTATGCCGAAGCCCAGAAGCGCGCAGACAAGCATGAAAAGCGCTGCCACTATATAAGTAAGCCTGTCGAGACCAGCCTCCGCCCCGCGCTTGCCGGAAAATAGCGTTGCCGTTCCGCCAATTCCGCCCATGCCTTCGCCCTTGGGAGCATGCAAGAGGATGAGGGCGACAAGAAATACCCCGAGGATGACTTCCAGACCGAGAAAAATGATGTATGCCACTTGCATTGTGCTTCCCTCTTACGTTTCTGGTCGCCTGTCTTTGAGGCGCCGCAAACAATCAGGGATTATAGCCCATTTCAAGGGATAGCCAGGCAGCCGTTAGGGTCGCTACCGTTTTCCTGACGCGGCAAATCATGAAATAATTCTCTTAGGCCTCGGGGTAAAAACTTACTAAGCCCGGGAATATTGGTGGCGGTCGGGGTTTCCAGACCCACCTCTCGAGCTTGGTCAGGCAGGAAGGGGTTCTGGCTGATATACGTAGAGGTAAGGGCCCATCGGGGTCCAATTACCAGTTGGCCGGGAACCGTTTTGTCAGGTGGGGTAGCGTTAGCCCATGTCGTTGATGCAGAGCACTCTCAGGATCACGGACCGGTTCTATGATGCCCGGGATCCAGAGTCGATTGAGCGTCAGGGACGCCTGCAGAACTGTATAGTGCTGGTCTTTATCTTTCACATGATGATGGTCGTGGCTTTCATCAAACTGCAAGAGTACGAGGCGGCTCATCCGCGCATCATAAGGGATGTGGATGTCTCCTTTGAATTTGCGCCACCGCCTCCGGAGCCCCCTCCCAAACCGCTTGAACTGCCCAAGCCGATCGGTCTCACGGAAGGTGGCAACCCGGGCTCGGAGGCTGCTCCGAAACCGTTGCAGGCCGAGAAGATGGACATGCCGGCGATTAAGGCGCCTGCGCTGACGACCCCAACCAACGTGCCGGCCAGGCCGGTACCCTCCCGCCGGACAACCCAGGCGGCGCCGGTGGCCGTCACCCCGACCAACGTCATTAAGACCCCGCTCGGCGCGGTGGCACCCAAGGAGGCCCCGGCGCCCGCTCCGGCCCCGGTTGCCGGAGTCCTGTCTAATCAGCCACTTTCGGGCGCTCCCAATCAGGGCGGGGCACCGGACGCTACCCAGGCCGGTGCTGGCACTGGCGGTCAGGGGGCCGGTGGTACCGGCACAGGACAGGGAGATGTCGGCGCCGGTACCGGTGAAGGACCGCCGGGGAACATTGCCACCCGTCTTCCCGCGGGCTTGACGCGGGCCATGGGTAATATCGGTCCATATAGAAAGGATCTGCTGCTGCGCCTGGCTCAGAACTGGCACCCAAAGAAGACTTATGAGAACTTGATTGTTCTGCTCACCATCGATCACGATGGTCATTTAATCTCCAGCGAGATTTTCCAGAGCTCCGGCAGCAAGAAGGCCGACAAGGAAGCGCTCGCTGCCGCGCAGGCTACTGAGTATGCTCCCCTGCCTGACTGGTATAAGGGAGATCAGTTAACATTCAAGATTGAGTTGAGCAAAGTGGAGGCGGTACGGCAGTGACATATGAAGCAGCAATGAGCCTATCAGAGGAAGCCGAGGCCCCGTTTCTGCAGCGGCTTACCGGGGCGATTGGCGGGTTCTTCAACTGCCTGGCTGTGCGTTTGATCGCCATCTTCCTTGTCAGCAGCCTGATCACGGTTTTTGTTGCCGATCTGGTGTATCCGAAGCTGCAGACCGGTTTCGCCAACAAGCTGGTGATTGAGCTGTCCGACGATGCCAGGAAGAAACTGCCGTCATCCTCTGGCATCTTGCAGCTTATGAACCGGTACAACCTGGCCTGGTACTACATGACTGCCGCTGATGGCAAGGTTGTCCCGGCCACGAAACCGTATGCACCTGATCTGCCCAAATACGACATTCTGGCTCGGGAGCTGGACTGGAAGAACAAACACTATTACGAGGCAGTGTCACAGATTGCCAGCGGTCAAATCCTGCATATTGGTGTTTATGCCGGCCCGGTGGTTACGCCGAATTTGAGCCTGGGTGAGCTGGCTTTCAACGTCCCACTTTCACTTGGCTACCTGGGGTTTACCCTGGTTGGGCTTCTGGTGCTTACCTTGCTCTGCTTGCACATCTGGGTGAGCAAGCCGTTGGCGCACCTGGCAAGGGCCTGCTATTCCCTGCTTTTATCCCGCGAAGCATACTCGCATGTAACCGGTGGCGGATTGAAGACACCGGGGGCGGTTACCGAGGTCAGCAACGTGGGCAAAGGGCTGAGAGACATCCGCCGCCAGTACGACGAAGCGGTGGCAGCGCGAGCTGCAAAAGAGGATGAGCTCAAGCGGGAGCGCAGCGAGCACAAGGAAGAGAAAGAGTTCATTTCAAAACAGTTCGAGGAGCAGCTTGCCGTATCCGAACTGAAGCTGACTGAGCTGCATACCAAGGAGGCTGAGGAGGAATTCATCAGCTCTCTGGGCCGTGAGATAGATGTTCTCAAGTCGAGTCACCAGGTCTATCATCGTGTTCTGGAGAAGCTTAATGACAAGTTCCCTACCAGTATCATATTTGGTGCCTTCTTCAAAGTCAGCAAGACATTTATCGTCTCGCTGGAAGCCTATCTGGGATTCGACGAACGCTCAGTGCAGGCCTTGAAACGGATAGACCATCTTGGGATTTCGCGCCAGGTCTTCAGTACGGGCCAGTCGCTGACGATTGGGGCGCAATCTTTGCGAGAATACGGCTTTCAGCAGCTTGCTCAGGTCAATTCGATACGCAACATTGTGTACATGCCGGTAAAGTTCCAGAGCCGAAATCTGGGTATGCTGGCCTTCTACTTTGTGCAGGAGGGGCAGACTGTCCAGGAGCGCTTGCGTGTGCTTAGAAACGTAGTTGACCTGGTTTCACGAACTCTCTATCAGGTAGTTCTCTATGAAGAAGAAACCGAAGCTGCTCGTACCGATCCGATGACCGGCTTGCGGAACAAGAAATTCTATTATGAGATTATGCCGCAGGTGTTCGATCGCGCTGCCGTCAATCCCGAAGCGAACCCGATCTCGCTCATCATGATTGATGGCGATCACTTCAAGTCGATCAATGATAACTACGGGCACCAGGTCGGTGACCAGATGCTGCAGGACCTGGCCAAAACGATAAAGCAGTGTGTGCGAACCGATGACTCCCTGGAGAGGAGTTCAGGGCCAGGAGACTACCTGATCCGGTTTGGCGGCGAGGAATTTGTCGTGGTCATGGAGGCGACGGACGCCAGGCGGGCTATGTCCATTGCCGAGCGCATTCGTACAGCTGTGGAAAACAAGAGCGACTGGCCAAGCGGCATTGCGAAGTGGACCGTGTCAGCCGGCGTTTCAACATATCCATCTGATGGCAAGAACGCCGATGATCTGATGTCCAAAGCGGACACCGCTCTTTATTACGTGAAGGAAGAGCTTGGTCGTAACAAGAGCTGCCATTCACAACAGGTGCCGAAGACGTACAAGGCCAAGAAGGTGGCGGCCGCAATCGGCGGCGAGCTCGGCGTCTTCGATGCCGGTGGGCTGCTGCAGTCGCTGGCAACCAGCCAGAAGACCGGAGTGCTTACCGTGCAGTCCGGTGATGGCAAACAGTTCTGGATGCTGTATGAGACCGGCAAACCGATTCAAGCCAGGATGGGCAAGATGGCCGGGAACGCAGCGATAACCGAGTTCCTCGTTACGTTTGAGGATGGCACTTTCAATTTCCAGGAGCGCGCGCAGACCGGCAAGGACAACAAGCTTCCCAAGCTTGAGGATAGCTTCAATGTCACGCGCCCTCTTGATCGGTGCCTGATGGACGGTGCACTGGCTCAAGACAATTTCAATGCATCCAAAACAATCGTCCCCACCTCGGAGATCTACATCCGAGCTGTCCCGCAGGAGGAGTTCAACGCGCGCTGGAATGCCCTGGGCGGGCTAAAGGAAGACGATCGGCCGACGCTGGAGGAGTTCACTCATATGGCCGAAATCGTCAAACGAGCTGATGGTGTCACTACCCTCACCAAGATCTTCAAGCAGCTCGAACCAGTTCCAATTTACCTGCTCTGGCGCGCAGCAGCCTTGCTGGTGCAGCATGGGCTGGTGCAAACGAAACTGGCCTAGCTCCTAAGCTGACGGTGGTGGCTCGTGTCGGTCAAGAAACTTTTGCAGGATGATCGCAGCTGACTGGCGGTCGACCAGATCTTTGTTCTGCCCGGTCTTGACTCCCTGCAGTGTAAGCGTGCGGATGGCCGACACAGTGGTCAAGCGCTCGTCTTCGTAAATGATCGGCAGGCCGCTGGCTCGGGCCAGCTTACGGCAGAACGCCTGTACTTTCTGAGCCTGCTCGCCGAGCGAGCCGTCCATGTTCTTGGGCAAGCCCACGACAATCTCCACAGCACCATGACGTCTGGCCATCTCCACAACAGCCGAGATGTCCGAGCGCATGTTTTTTCGCTCGATGGTGTCCAATCCCGCGGCGGTGATCCCGAGAGGATCGGAGATGGCGACTCCGATCCGGGCGTCACCAACATCGAGACCAATGATGCGAGGCTTAGCGCTCATGGGAGAATCTTACTATCTTGACCTGGGTTTCTCAGCGCCGACTTGCTTGCTGCTCAAGCTTGCCGAGGAACTCGGGCAGCGTTCCCGGCATCGAAGCCATTAGTTCACCGTATGCCTGTACAATATTGACCCATGAAACTCTATCTGGTCAGGCATGGTGTCGCTACGCAGAAGCTTGGTGGTGCCGTTCAGAACGATGCCCAGAGACCGCTCACGGAGGAAGGGCGTGAGGAAACGCGCCTTGTTGCAAGTGCAATCAAACGACTTGGTGTAAAGCCGGACCTGATTCTGACAAGTCCGCTTGTCCGCGCCCATCAGACCGCTGAGATCCTGGCCGAAGTACTGGCCGACGGAGCGGCTCTGCGGATGTGTGAAGCGCTGGCCCCCGGGGGAACGGCCAGCGACCTTTACAAGTTCTTGCGCGATTTCAAGCAGGGGGAGGAGGTCTTCGCGGTCGGACACGAGCCAGATATGGGCAGGCTGGCTGCCACGATTCTCTGGGCCGGGCCGGAACTCGACATGCCCTTCAAGAAGTCGGGGGTCTGCCGGATCGACGTTTCGAGTATGCCGCCGACCGCGCCTGGGACTCTGAAGTGGTTCATAACCCCCAAGCTGGCGCTTTTGATGGCGGGCAAGTAGGCGACAGTTTGTCTGAGCGGGCGGGACGCCCGCGCCCCCAGGGGCGACCACGGGGTTTCAAGCTTAAGCAAGCGGGCGGGACGCAGGCATCTTGCCTGCAGCGCCGGACGGGAGGACCGCGCCCGAGGAGGGAAAGTGCAGGTTGATTGACGGAGTCTTTTAGACGAAGACTTTGAGCAGGTAATCGTGCAGGTTCTCCCAGCTGGCCGGCTGGCTGCGGAAGCCGATGTAGCCATCCGGGCGAATCAGGTACAGGCATTCGGAACCGGCGCCGTAGTGGTGGTGCAAGGTGAGATCGGGATCAAGCAAGAGAGAGCCGCTCCAGTTCAGATCTTCCGGCGGCGAATCAGCCGCTATGATCAGGTGACAGGCGATTAGCGCACCATATTTGTCAAGCACCATGTTTCCGATTTCCTCCAGAGCCAGGTAACCTGGAGTTGTCGCTCTAACGCCGCCGAGCAAGAGGAGATGGTGCTCCGTCCCGCGCAGGATCTCGAACAGGCGTTTACCGGCTCGTCCCCTGGCCTCGACAAGGGTGGCGTCCGGCCCGCGATCACCGGCAGCCGGACCGTTTCCGAACTCAAACCAGTCGCCAATTCCCGGCTCTTCTGACTCGGGCGCGGGGAAAGGGTGCACAGCTCCGCGATGCTCGGAGACCACCGGGCTCTTGCGGTAGTTAATCGAGAGCTCCGCCACCCCCCTCTTCAGGCGCTGCTGAACGACCTCCTGTGCCACCAGCACGGGCGCAAGGTGTGTACGAAGCGCCTGAGTGATCGGGTTACGTGAAAGGTTGACGCGGGTGAGGAAGTCTGTACCACGCAAGACCGCCTGAGCTACTGCGTGTCGCTCCGCCTGGTAGCTGTCCAGAAGCAGAGGCTGACCCACCCCCTTCAAGACCAGAGCGAGCTTCCAGGCAAGATTCAAGGCATCTTGAATGCCGGTGTTCATGCCCTGACCGCCGGCTGGGCTGTGAATGTGAGCAGAGTCACCGGCTAAAAATACACGTCCGTCGCGGTGGTTTTTTACCCCCCGCCGATGAATCCTGAAGGCGGCCAGCCATTGCGGGTTCTGGAGGCTGAGGCCGCCCGGGCCACGCTCATCAACGAGCTGCTGAATCTCTTCAAGCGTCGGTTCTCCCCGTTGGCCGCCGTCACCCGCTCCCTCCACGTTGGCAACCACCCGCCAGCAGTCAGCCTTGATCGGGAAAAAGGCCAGCAGCCCCTTTTCGCTGGTGAAGATGTGGAGCGCGTCGCTCTCCTCAAATAAAGACATACCCAGATCGGCCAGGAGGAACATCTCCGCGTATTGAGTACCCTCGAAAGGAAGACCCAGGCTATGACGGACAATGCTGTGGGCGCCATCGCAACCGACCAGAAAGGCTGTTCGACAGGCCTCCTCCTGGCCATCCGCTCGGCGCAAGGTTGCCGTTACCGCATTGCTGTCCTGTGTGAAACCTGTCAGCTCTACCTGTCTTTCGACCTGTATGCCAAGAGTTTGCAGATGCTCATCGAGCAGCCGCTCTGTTTCTGACTGAGGCAAGATGAGGGCAAACGGGTAGGGGCTATCCAGCTCATCGAGCGTTAGTCGAACCAGCCTGTTGCATCCAGAATACAGGTTGATCGCATGTACCTTCCAGCCCGCTGACAGAAAACGGTCGACGATTCCGATCTTCTCGAAAATCTCCAGTGTGCGCGCGTGCACGGCCAGGGCCTTGGAGTGCTCCGAGCGGGCTGGTGCCTTATCCACAACACGACAGGCTACACCGTGCCGAGCAAGTTCTGAAGCCATGGCCAGACCGGTTGGGCCGCCACCGACCACGAGAACCGCAGCCTCCGTGTTCGCTTGCTCTGTCATAGCTGCTTTTCCATTCTCAGTAATTGTTACGGTGCATTGGACCTGCCCGCAGCCCCAACTCTTACTGCCTGCCGGTCTTTAGCCGAGCCTCAATCGTAGCAGCTTCCTGTTGTTTGTTTACTTTGCGCAGGAAGCGCGCGTAATTGGTCAGGCTCTTGACGACAAGCGGGTGACTCGGACCCAATGTCTTCTCGAGAATTTCCGACTCTCGCTTGTAGAGCGGTTCCGCATCGCCAAGCCGCCCTTGCTCTTCGTATGCACTGGCCAGATTGCCAAGACTGATGGCCACGTCTGGATGCTCCGGGCCAAGCACCTTCTCGTAAATGGCAATGGCCCGTTTCTGCAACGGCTCTGCTTCCTTGTACTTCCGCTCGTCCAGGTATATTACTGCCAGGTTGTCTGAGACCGTTGCTAATTGTGGATGGTCGGGACCATAAACCTTTTCCATAATGGAGATGGCCTGCTTGTACGTCGACTCAGCCTCCGCAAGCTTTGCCTGGTGCTTGTAGGACTCGGCCAGATTGCTGAGCGCGACCGCCAGGTCTGCCTGCCTTGGTGGCTGCGCCTGCTGGAAGATTGCCACGGCCCGCATCTGTAACGGCAGGGCGCGGTCAATCTGGCCCTCTGTCAAATAGAGCACGGCGGCGTTATCAAGGAGCGTCGCCAGCGATGGATCGTTCGGCTCGACAATTTTCTCCAGCACCGCGAGCGCGCGCGTGTACAAAGACTCGGACTTGTCATACTCACCCAGATCTTTATAGACTCCTGCCAGGTTGCTCATTGCATGAGCCAGGCCCGGATCCGAGCTCTTGCCCGCCTTCTCATAAATGGCTACAGCCTGTTCGGCTAGCGGCTTGGCTTGCCCATACCTTCCGAGAGTCTTGTAGACCATGGCCAGGCTGTTCAAACTGGCGGCCATGCGGATGTCGTCGGCACCAAACTTCTCGGCCTCCTTGATCGCTGCCTTGAAGGACTGCTCGGCGTCCGGGAAAGCTCCCCGGTTAACGGAATCCAGGCCGGCATCGTTGAGCTTCTGCCAGGCGCTGCCATCGGCCAGCGCTGCCCCAGCTAAGCTGCTCCAGATTGCCGGCAGAAGAATGAGCCGGGCTCCTCTCTTGATCATGTCCTTGCTCCTGCACTGTATCTGATACCACTATCAGGCTAGCGGGACAGCCGGTTGCGAACGGCTTGAGCGCGCGCCTCGACCTTCAGGGCGTAATTCCCTTGATTTAGCTTCCTCAACTCTCTAGCATACATCTCCAGGTTCCTCAGCTTCTCGGGGGTGGCTGGGTCTGGGTCCGACACGGCGTGCGCTTGCTCGACGGCGGTAGCGACAAGCGCTCCGGCATCTTGCGGGGCTATCTTCATCCTTTGCCCATGACTGGGCAATATCCACTCGAAAGTCAGATCAAGCAATCTCTCCACTGATTCTGTTTGCTCCGTGAAGGAGTACCAGGTCCAGAGAGGACTCCAGATCTGAAGCTGGTAGTTCTCGGGGCGGGGATCAAATGTGTCCCCGGAGAACAGGTACCGATCCTTAAAGAGAAGCATGCAGTGACCTTCGGTATGCCCGGGGGTGGGCAAAACCAGGAAATCCGACCCAATTCGGCTGCGTTCGTCGCCCAGGACCATTTCCGCCTCCGGTAGCGCGTCGAGGTCGTTGGCATGAATGATTCGCTGGCAGCCGAATTTCTCGCCGTACTTGATTGCCTCCCCGACATCGTCCCGGTGCGACATGAAGAGGAACTTGACCCCTCCCATCGCCTCAAACTTGCTTACCAGCTGGGGGATGAACTTGGGTGTGCAAATGAGCCAGTTTCCGCCCGGGTGGCGCAGGAAATAGCTCGCAGCTCCGGCCGATTTGGGCGAGTTGAAGCCGCAATAGTAAAGATCTTCGGCGATCGGCAGCGGGAAGTCCTGCATTATCTCCTTCAAACTCGCTTTTTCCTGGGTGCCGATTGCGCCGGTGGGGCAGCAAACCAGGGCCCGCAAGGCAGTCAGCTTCTCAGCCTCCGTAGTTGGCTGGGCGTATACGACATGATAAATGCCCACGTCTTTGAAGGTTGCCGGCGCCATGCGGCTGCAGTTGTGGCAGTTGATGCAGGTCGAGTCGACGAAGAGATCGCCTTCCACATTTTCCGGTAGGCGCTTATTCCTGTCTGCCATCGCCTTACTCCTCGAGAGAGCCAGTTTGCATCTCCGGCTGCGCCCGACTTCGCTGGCTTGGGCGGTGCCGGGTATCCGGCACTTCCGCCGCTTTGGCGGATATCGTCGATCGGACCATTTTACTGCCGGTCCTGACCTTCACTCATAGCGCATCCCATTGAAATCGATCCACCCGCCCTCATGGCGTGGGGTGTCGGTGTGGTGTGTCCAATGAATCACGCCGCCCTTTTCGTTCCAGATGTATTCGCCATGAACCCGTACCATGTCACCGCGATTTACAGGAACCCTGGGTGCCATCCTGGTGTCGTGGGCAATCAGCACGGTTGAGCCGTTAGCAAGACCGATGAGGAAGCGCTGATGCGGAATGCCCTCGGTATCGTCGCTAAGGATTTTCACGACCGGGGCCTCAAGCGTCACCTCGACCTTGCGCACTTGCATCCGTTGGGCCTGAAGCACCTCAGCCTGGGCTGGCGGAGAGACAGCGGCGCTGGGTTCGGCCCGGGAGCTGCAAGCGGTCAGCTCAATCGACAGACAGGCAGACAGGGCAGCCAAGGCTACGGTACAGAGAAATCCTGGCACTGGGGATGGGGTCATAGTTCACCGTGGCGGCTAGTCAGAGTGCTCGCCAGGCATACCATGGACGCTTTTCCGCCGCCTGCTCGCACATTTGTATTTCCGCGCTAGATCTTAGCGCAAGAGCGCTGACTGAGCCAATGCTGGGGGGATTTATCCTGCCGTGGTATATAGAACGTGGAAACAATCCCAGGGAATCCGAATTATCAGTCTTGGAGCGATGGCTGCCTCAATCTATCTGACCGGAAGCAACATCGAGCCCATCGAAAGTATGGGCCAGCTACCGGAGCCGGATTGGCGGGCTCTCGCAATGTCCCGGCTTCAGCGGTACGGGCTCAAGGTTGTGAACCCGCTTCAGCTCACCTGGTCTGCCAGCGATCGGGAAGAGGGGATTGAGCGGCGCGTTCGCCGGGCCCTCGACCTTATCGATCAGTGTGATGCTCTCCTGGCCAACCTTCTGAGACCCAGCTACGGTACGGCTATGGAGATGTTCTATGCCTACCGCCGAGGCAAGGTGGTGACGGTAGTTGGACAGAGCCCTTTCAGCCCTTGGGTTCTCTCCCACTCGCAGGCCCGATTTACGGACATGGACCATGCGCTCGACTACCTGATTGAGGAGCCGCCGGCTTTTGATCCGGTAAACTGGGCGCTGCAATACGAGTCCTATCTGTCCGATCACTATGAGCAATTGCCGCCAGACGGCGAGCCGGACTACCAGTTCCTGGGTGGTGACCTGCCAGTTCTTGTTTTGGCTCCGCATGCCACGGCATTCTTTCGTGAGGGAGAGTTCCAGGAGCCCGATACCTTCACGGGGGCCATGGGCGCCCTTTTGCACCGCCTGTCTCGATGCCATACATTGACCGGCTTCTATTGTTGCGTGGCTGATCCGATGTCGCATCTCGAGACGCCAATGGCCCGGGCATTGGCCGATATCGTTAAAGCAGGGCAGATCGGTCTGGCCGTCATCTTGCTCGGTTCATCCTGGCCCGAATCGACCGGACTTCAGGTTTACGGATATGGCCCGGACCCAGCCGCTGTCGAGGATTTTGCCTCTCGCTTTCGGTTGCGCCTGTCGTCGCTTGAGCCTGTCGCGGCCGATGTCCCCGAGCCGCAGCTCGGGCCGCTTACCGATTTTGCTGCCGAAGGTCTAAACATTCCGGTGGCTGTCGTCAAGATGCACAAGCGTTACCGCATGCCCAGACTCCAGCCCGAGCCCTTCGTGCAGGTGGTCGGTTTGCTCAAGGAGCTGATCGAGGAAGTGGGGATCGAGTTGCTTCGGAGTTGCAGCTAACCTATGGCTGATGAGTTGATTGTGCTGGTGACTTGTCCGGCAAGCGGTGCCGACAAAGTTGCCAGGCCGCTCGTTGAGGAGCGTCTGGCTGCCTGTGTCAACATTGTGCCGGGCGTGTCGTCTATCTTTCACTGGCAGGGCGAGCTTTGCCAGGAGCCGGAAGAGCTTCTGGTAATCAAGAGCAATCGCACGTGCTGGGAGCGCTTGCAGAGGCGAGTTAAGGAGCTGCATGCTTACGACACACCCGAGATTATTTGCTTCAAAGTTGAGGATGGTTACAAGCCGTATCTTAATTGGTTGAATTCAGCGCTGGGGGATTCAGAATAGGAGACGGCCTGAGGGGTGGAAGATCTTGGCAAAAGAAACGCTGGTTCACGTTTTCTGGGAGAGGGTGGAAAGGAGCCCGGAACGTCCTGCCATCTTGCACAAGGTGGCAGGGTCCTATCGCCCGGTGATCTGGCGTGAGCATGGGCGGGTGGTGGAACTGGTAGCCGGCGGTCTATTGCACCTGGGGATCGAGCCCGGACAGAAAATTGCGATCATGTCGAACAGCCGGCCCCATTGGACGTGGGCGGACCTCGCCACCCTCTCAGCGGGGGCTGTTACCGTGCCAATCTATCCAACGCTGGCTGGACCAGAGGTTGAGTTCCTTCTGCGCCACAGCGATTCGGTTGCTGTCTTTGTGGAGAATGAGCGCCAGCTATACAAGCTTCTCTCCCAGGAATCGCTGCCAGAGCGGCTGAAGTTTGTAATCGTTTTTGATGGTGAGCCGCCGGTCGGCGAGCAACGTGTCCGTGTCCTCAAGTGGGAGGATCTGCTCAAGGATGGGGAAGTCTTCTTGCCCTCTCACCCTAAGGCCCTGAAGGAGCGTATCCAGGGGCTTAAGCCGGAGAACCTTGCCTCGATCGTGTACACATCGGGCACCACAGGCATACCCAAAGGGGCAATGTTGCTACACGGAAATCTCTACGCGGTGTGCCAGGCCTTAAGCGTCATGGTCGGCTTTCATACGGATGAGCTGTCGCTCTCGTTCTTGCCTCTATCGCACGTCTATGAGCGCATTTCCGGGCAGTTTATGGCCATCTATGAAGGTTATGTGATGGCTTATGCGGAAGCCATGGACACAGTGGCACAGAACCTGATTGAGGTTCGACCAACCATCCTCAATGGTGTGCCTCGCTTCTTCGAGAAGATATACAACCGGATTCAGTCCGAGGTACGCCACATGCCGCAGGCGCAGCAGTACCTGATCCGCTGGGCTCTGGCGCTCGGCAAGCGGGCCGCCAAGTACAGGGAGAAATCCGAGAACGGCGTTGACGACATCGTGCGTAAGATATATCGCGCCGAGCTTCGTGTGGCAGAGCGGCTGGTCTTCTCCCGCATCCGCAGGCGTTTCGGGGGGCGGTTACGCTTTATGGTATCGGGCGCCGCCCCGCTTTCCCCGGAGGTCCAGCTCTTTTTTGAGACGATCGGGATCATAATCATCGAGGGTTACGGGCTTACCGAGACGACCGCACCGGTCTCTTTCAACGTCCCCAATGGCATCAAGCGGGGCACGGTCGGGCGGCCGCTTCCGGGCGTTGAGGTCAAGTTTGCTGAGGACGGCGAAATCATGGTACGGGGACCGAACGTGTTTGCCGGCTATTACAAGAATGAGGGGGCGACCAGCCAGGCCTTTGCCAACGGCTGGTTCCTGACCGGCGACATCGGGGAGATGGACCAGGATGGCTTCTTGAAGATTAAGGATCGCAAGAAGGACATCATCATCACCGCCGGTGGCAAGCACGTAGCGCCGCAGTATGTGGAGAATCTCTTTGTTGGTGAAGGGCTGATCAGCCACATTCTCGTCTACGGGGACCGGCGCAAATACATCACAGCGCTGATCACCTTGAGCGCTGAGGGGCTGGCTGCCTTTGCCAAGACTAACTCAATCTCCTATTCCAGCACCGAGGAGCTGGGCCACCATCCGCTGGTTCTGCAGGAGGTAGAGTCGGTTGTCCGCCGCAAAAATCAGCGCCTGGCCACTTTTGAACAGATCAAGAAGTTCCTGGTTCTCGACCACGACTTCACTGTGGAGGCCAACGAGTTGACCCCGACGCTGAAGGTAAAGCGAAAGGTGGTGACGGAGAAGTACAGGAAGCTTCTCGATAGCCTTTACGAGGCGGAGGACTTAGAATTTGAGGATAGCAGCGGCAGATAAAATTTGCTTTACTTTCCCTTGGCAACTCAATACAATAATCGTGAAGGCCAGGATCTTCAGGCTTTCCCCCTAAAAACTTAGTATGCAAGCGTCTTACCATTGTTGCCGATACCCCCAGAGGGTCACTAACCATGTTTGAGTCCTTTGGACGCGGCTTCAGGATGATCGGTGCCAGCATAAAAATGGGCTGGCAGGACAAGCGCCTGATGCTGCCCTCGATACTGACAGTCTTAACCAACATATTTTTTGGTCTGATCCTGATGTGGCAGGCCGTTCAAAAGCTCGGCCATCATGGCGGTGCGGGAGCGGTCGGCGCAGCCGGGATGTCAGGCATGGGCCATCCTACCCACGGGATGCTCAGGCCTCTACACCACCACGGCGGCTTGCCGGGCGGTATGCCGGATCTTGGTGGTATGACCGCGCTGAACGGTCCTTTTGACCCGAGCGGCTTCGGTTCTTTCACCGGTTCAATCTTTAACGAGTCCACCCTCTTTATTCTGTCTCTGATGATTCTCTGGTGGACCACCAACAGGTTTCTGGAGGGGGTGACGACCGCTCTTGTTTACAGCCACCTGACCGAGGGCAAGGGCTCCGGCAGGTTCTCTCAGGCCTGCGGCGCGGTCCTGTCCAGCTTGCCTGCCATCCTTATGCTGGGGCTCGTGACCCTGATTGCCAAGCGCATTGCCGGCTGGATGCGCGACCGCAGAAATACCGGGGTGCTCGGGTTTGGATTCAACTTTTTGGCCAGCATCGTGGAGGTCTTCTGGACGCTGGCTGGGCACCTGATCCTGCCCGCCATTGTCATCGAAGGGACATCATTCTGGGGTGCGCTCAAGCGGGCCGACAAGATTGCTCAGGGAAATCTCCTCACCATCGGTGTAGGTGAGGTGGGTGTGGATGCCATCTGCCGTTTCACTACCTTGGTGCTCTACTCGGCTGGCGTGGGTGGCTTGGGGTACGCGTACTGGGCTCACGTCGGATCCCCGCTGATGGTGATGGCGTCGTTGCTCTGGGCATGTTCCGTTGTTGTCGTGACATCGCTGTCAATCTATATTCGCGCCGCCTTTTACACCTGCCTCTATGTCTGGGCAATCAACGCCGAGGCTGTGCAGGAGACCGAACGGGTGCGCGTCAAGCCGCCGGAACCGTTGGCTGCGGCCCTGGCTTAAGGTCTACGACGGGCTGCCTGGGGACGCGGGCTTCCAGCCCGCCTCAGTGCAGCGATCCAGCTAGCGCCGCTAGAGCCCGTAGTTCTTCTTCAGGTACTCAATCCTGTCCTTAATTGTCCCGAGCCGCACCTGTCC
>Ga0066388_100000290_pt1 | contig 22218 bp, 17 predicted proteins | sample PanSoiMetaGPlot6_FD_64539 | JGI IMG/M metagenome (GOLD analysis project Ga0066388, IMG submission 64539) | Tropical forest soil microbial communities from Panama analyzed to predict greenhouse gas emissions - Panama Soil - Plot 6 (Hybrid Assembly) | ecosystem: Environmental > Terrestrial >...
ACGGATTGAGCGGGCTCCCGCTCCGGACGCGCGGCGCGCCTTGGGCGCTGCTTTGCCTCCTGACGCTGGTCTCGTCCACGTTCGTTCCCCTCGACCGCGCCTTCGCCCAGAAGCTCTCCGAGTTCGAAACCCAGCGAAAGGTCCGGCACGTCCTGATCGACGGGAACAGCGCGTTCTCGGACCGGAGACTCCGCGGGCTCCTGCGCACCAAGGGAACCGCCTTTCTGAGGCCGTGGCGCTCCGGGGTCTACCGCGCGGACTTCCTCCGCATCGATCGATCCACGCTGCAGGCGTACTACCGCCGGCGAGGGTATCTGGACGCGCAGGTGGACTCCGTCCGGATCGACCCCGTTCCTGGGAACGCGTCCAAGGTGGACGTCCATTTCTTCCTCACGGAAGGGCCCCTCTCTCGGATTGGATCGCTGAAGCTCATGGGGACGGCTCCGCTCTCTGACGCCGAGGTGCGGAAGAGCCTGAAGCAGAAGACGGGGGACCCGGCGGACATCTCTCGGATCGAGGTGGACCGGACCGCCATCGAGGATCAGTACGGGAACCTGGGTTACGCCGCGGTCGAGGTGCGGGACTCGCTCGAGGTCGACAGCTCGCGGGTGGACGTGGTCTACCGCGTCGAGCCGGACGGGATCGTGCGCGTGGGGCAGATCGGGGTCGAAGGGATCCGGAGGACCCGCCGAAAGGTGGTCACGAGGGAGCTGACCCTCCGTCCCGGGGACATCTTGGCCCGGGACAAGCTGCTGAAGAGCCAGCAGCGAATCTACGACACGGGGCTCTACAGCGACGTCCTCTTCGAGCGCGGGGACATCGATTCCTCGACCCACATCGCGGACCTCCTGGTTACCGTTCGGGAGCGGAAGATGGCGGGGATCGACGCGGGGCTCGGCTACGGCACCGTCGATCAGGTGCGTCTCACGTCGGAGTGGTCGCATCGAAACATCGGACACGAAGGGATCCGTTTCTCGGTCTCCGGACGGGTCGGGATCGCCCCGGCCGACCACGTGTTCCAGGATCGCCCCAAGCTCAAGGACCGGCGGGCCGACGTCGGGGTGACCCAGCCCTGGACCCTCGGGACCCGCACCCGGACGACCCTCGGCGCCTACGCGGAGCAGATCACCCGGCTCAGGGGCAACATCGGCTTTCCCTACCGCGCCTACGGCGCGGCGCTCACCTTCCGCCGCGATCTCTGGCAGTACACGCAGGGGCTCCTCTCGCTGGAGCAGCGGTGGGTGGTCTCCGACACGGAGAACATCTTTCTCGGACAGAGGTACACGACCCGCCGGGTCACGCTGCAGGGCGAGCGCGATTCGAGGTCCGATCTCTTCGACCCGAAGTTCGGGAGCGATGTCCTGGGAAGCATGGTCGTCGCGGGAGGGGTGCTCGCCGGGGACGCGCGGTTCGTGAAGCCGATCGTCGGCGCGTCCACCTACCGGCGGCTGCCTCGGCGCTGGATCCTGGCGCTGCGGGTTCGGGGCGGCCTCGCCTTTCCCTTCGGGAAGCGCACGGCGTTCACCGATACGCTCAAGGACGTCGAGCTGATCCCGGCGGACGACCGTTTCCTGACGGGGGGAGCGACCTCGGTCCGTGGCTATTTCGAGCGGGAGATCGGCTCCCGGATCGTGACCGACTCCACCGGGGTCGAGCACTCCGCGACCCTCGGAGGGGCGGTCCTGCTCTTGGGCTCCGTGGAGGCACGATTCCCGCTCTTCTGGGTGCTGAGCGGCGCCGTGTTCCTCGATGCGGGGAACGTCTGGGAGCGCCCGCGGGATATTACGCTACAGCGTGTTTTCACGGTCACAGGGCCCGGTGCGGGGTACTCCGATATGAGGTATTCGGTGGGGGGAGGGATCCGCATCGGAACCCCCGTTGGACCGGTTCGATTCGACTACGGCTGGAAGTTGCGCCATGCGAAGCCCGAGGAGCGCGACTTGAGCTCGACCCGGGGAGTCTTCCACTTCAGCCTGGGACAGGCATTCTGAGATGCGCCTCGACACCGACAGGGAAAATCGCACGACCGGCCGCCGATGGCTCGTTCCGGCGATCCTCTCGGTTGGCGCGGTGGTCGCGCTCGCGGTGCTCGGGACGATCCTCCTCGGGGTCCTCTTCTCCAAGGGGAACCCGGTCGTGTCCCGGCAGATCGTCTCCTTCCTGAGCGCCTCCTTCGGCACCGATTCCACGCGTCTCGAGTCGGACGGCGTCCACGGCTCGCTCTTCGGCGGCGTCGTGCTCGAGCGGCCCCGGCTCGTCGTGCTGACCCCGGATGGGAAGGTCACCTGGATGAGCGCGCGGAGGCTCACCGCCGAGTACGGCGTCCTCGACCTCCTCTTCTCGAGTCGGCGGAGCCTGGTGGTGACCGTCGATTCGCCGGTGCTCTCCCTCGTGCACGACAAGCGCGGCAACCTCGTCGTCCCCCGGTTCCGGGGAAAGCAGAAGCAGCACGGCCAGGAGATCGCGACGCGGATCGACGTCAGGCTCCACGACGGGCTCATCACGCTCGACCGGAGCGGCGTCCGGTTCGGGAAGATCGAGGCGAACGGGGTGGCTCTGCTCGAAGGGGAGAAGAGAACCATCGAGATCTCGCACCTTTCGGGGGTGAGCCAGATGCAAGGACGGCCCGGCAGGATCCGGGCGGAAGGATCCGCGGTGATCGAGCGCGGCATCATGCGGGTCGAGCCGCTCTACGTCTCGCTCGACCGCACGCGGGTGCGGACCGGCGTGGTCTGGGACCTGGCCAAGGCACGGGTCATCTCCTCGAGCACCGGGTTCGCGCCGCTCGACCTCAAGGAGACGATGACCCTCCTCGACCTGACCCCGGTGACCGAGGGAAGCCTGACCGGAGAGCTCTGGTTCGCGGGGGATCCCGCCTCCGGCGTCGCGCGCATCCGCCTGTCCGGGACGATGGCGGGGGAGCCGGTGGACACGCTGTCCGCAAGGGCGGTGCTCGTCCCGGGAGCGGTGCGCATCGAGGAAATGCGCGCGCGCGTGCGCAACGCCGAAGTGAGCGGGCGCGCGGTCGTGGAGACCCGGGGCGTGCTCTCGGCGGAGGCGCATCTCCGAAACGTCGATCCCGCGCTCCTCCCGTGGTGGCACCTTCCGTCGAACACGCCGCACGGGCTCCTGAACGGGCTCGCGGTGGTCCACGGGCGCAAGGGGCGCCCTTATCCCGCCGCCCAGGTCGCGCTGAAGCTCGACGCGGGACACTTGGGTCGTTTTCGGATCGAGCGCGGCGCGGTCGTAGCACGCCTGGGAGAGCGAGGGGACATCGCGATCGACACCGCGTGGGTCGACACGCCCGGCGCCCGGCTCCTCGGATCGGGAAGGATCGCGCCCGACACGACCATGGCTTTCTCGGTCCAGGCGGCGATCCGCGATCTCGGCGCCATGGACAGTCTCTTGAATCCGCTTCCCGCCGAGTCGGGACAGGGGAGGATCGCGGCGCGGATCGCGGGATCGAGCACGCACCCCGAATTCCAGCTCCAGGGGGTTCTCACGGACGGGCGGCTCAAGAACGGTCTCGCGTTCGACTCCCTGCGCGTGGTGTCCCGCGGTAGGCTCGGCTCGCCGCCGCTCGCGACCGCGGACTTCGCGATCGGGAAGCTCCGCGCGGGCTCGCGTCCGCTCGGTGACGTTTCCTCGTCGGTCACGATCAGCGACCACCTCTCGATCGACCGGTACCGTCAGGTCTCCGGCGACACGACGCTCGCGCTGCACGGAGTCATCCGCATGGCGCCGAAGAGCACCTCCGCGTCGCTCGACTCCGTCACGTTCACCGCGGGCACGCGGGTCTGGCGGAACCTCGGTCCGGTGGAAGCGACCCTCGCGGGAGATCGGATCGAGCTGACCCACCTCACCATGGCGCTCGAGTCCGGAAGGCTCGACGTGGCCGGGGCGGCGTGGCTGCACGAGGACCGCGTCGACCTGCGCGGCGCGTTCCAGGGCGTCGACCTGAGCCGCGCGTTCGGACGCGACTCGCTCGGAGGCGCGCGCGGGATCGCCGACGGCGACCTGGCGGTCAGCGGATCGCTCTCGGATCCCGACATTCTCGCCAAGCTCCGGGTCCTCCGCCCTTGCTTCGGAGGCGTGGCGGGTGATTCCCTTTCCGCCGACGTGAGCTATACGCCGGGGGTGCTCACCGTGACGGAGGCGCGCTGGGCGTCGGGCATGGGGCGCGCCTCGCTGACCGGCTCGATACGCCCGATGCTGACCTTTCAGGACTGGGTCCGTGCCGTCGAGCACAAGGACAAGACGTGGGCTTCCAAGGTGACGCTCTCCCTGTACGGCACGGCCGATTCGCTCGATTTGGGGCTCTTCGCCCCGATCGACACGAGCCTCGCCACGCTGCGCGGGAAGGCGACCGGGACGGTGCGGATCGGCGGAACGGCGGCGAAGCCGGGGTTCAGCGTGGAAGCGCGCGGCTCCTCGATGGCGTTCCACGACGTGCAGGCGGACAGCGCCGGCCTCGCGGGAAGCTACGCCGATCAGCGGTTCCGGGTCGACCGACTCGACCTCAAACGGGGGAATTCGCACACCCATCTCGAAGGCTCCGTTCCCATCGACCTCGGGCTCTACGCGAGCGGCCGGGTGATCCGCGACCGTCCGATGGAGCTCTCGCTGCGCGCGGTCGACGCCGACTTCGGGCTCGCCACGCTCTTCGTCCCACTGCTCGGTGCGAGCGCCGGAAAGCTCAACGTCACCGCCGACATGAAGGGGACCCCCGCGCAGCCCAGCATGAGCGGGACCGCCCACCTCGAGGACGGCGTCCTTCGGATCGCGGGGCGTGACGAGGTGCTCGAGAAGCTCCAGGCGGACGCGACCTTCGACGAGAAGCAGATCCAGTTCACCCGGATCGCGGCGCAGGAGGGGAAGCGGGGGCACGTCACGGGAGCCGGATGGTGGCGGGGTGCCGCCGGGCGGCGGTCCGGAAACTACGAGTTCAAGCTCCACGCGACCGAGTTCACGGTGACCGACCGCGAGTCCTATCTCTTCCGCTTCAGCGGCGACTTCCTCGTGAAGGACGCGGTGAATCCCTTCGGGACCGAGCTGCCACGGGTGACGACCGTCGCCCCGGCCACACTGTTGCGCGGCGAGCTCACGATGGACCTGAGCCAGCCCCGCGAGGAGCTGGACGAGCCGATGCCGGTCCTGTACGAGATCGTGCTCGACGTGCCGCGCAACCTCTGGTACCGGAACCTCGACACCGAGGTGCAGCTCCAGAACGGACAGCTCACGCTGCGGAACGAGGGGACGCGGGACCTGATCCTGGGATCGCTCGACGTGACGGGGAAGTACTACCTCTACTCGAATGAATTCCGGATCACGCAGGGGACGATCGATTTCACGAGCCTCGACCGGATCGATCCGGAGATCTCGATCGAGGCGCAGACCACGGACGTTCGCGCCACGCCCGCGACCTCCAACGCGTCGAGCTCCGGCGGAAACGAGACCGCCTCTCCCATCTACATGTCGCTCTCGGGGCGGTCGAGCCAGCTCAAGGTGCACTTGCACGACGACCAGGGACACGGCGAGGCGTACCTCTGGAAGGTGCTCACGATCGGGCAGTTCACGAGCTTCGGGAGCGAGGGACTCGCCTCCGAGACGACCGCGCCGGGGGCCGGGCCCGATCTGGCGCTCCCTGTGACCAACTACCTCTTCCGCAACGCGGAGCGCTGGATCAGCGGCGTCGGATTCATCGACACGATCGATCTCCGGTCCGGCCTCGCGAGCACCGGCGTGCGCGGCCCCGGCACCTCCGCCATCGGCCTCGTGGGCATCGGAAAGTACGTGACCCCGGAGCTGTACGTCCGCTACTCTCGCGACTTCTCCGGCGTCGCGGCGGAGCAGCGGATCAGCGCGGAATACCGCATGACCCGCCATCTGCTCCTGCGGGGCGAGCAGATCCGGGGAAGCGCGCAGAGTCAGCAGCAGACCCCCGAACAGCAGTACAATCTCGACCTCAAGGTACGTCTCGAATACTAGGAGCCCCGTGGATCTGAATCCCGTGCAGCGGCAAGCCGTCGAGCATCCCGGCGGGCCGCTCCTGATCCTCGCGGGTGCGGGAAGCGGAAAGACCCGCGTCCTGACGAACCGGATCGCGCATCTCGTGCGCGAGCGCGGCGTCCCGCAGGAATCGATCCTCGCCTTCACCTTCACGAACAAAGCCGCGCGCGAGATGCGCGAGCGCGCCCGATCACTCCTCGGTTCGGAGGATCTCGGCGTGTGGCTCGGGACCTTCCACGCCACGTGCGTCCGCATCCTCCGGCGCCATGCGGAGCTGCTCGGCTATCCCAAGAACTTCGTGATCTACGACACCGACGACCAGCGCGCGCTCCTCCGCGACCTCCTGCGCGGGGTCGGCGCGGAGGACCGGAGCCTCACGCCGGCGGGAGCCGGCGCGCGGATCTCGGGGCTCAAGAACGAGGGGATCTCGCCGGAAGAGTTCCAGAAGACGGCGTTCACGCCGATCGATCGGAGGCTTGGGGAAGTCTACGAGCGCTACGGGAAGGCGCTGCGGGAACGGGGCGCGATGGATTTCGACGATCTGATCGGACTCACCGTGCGCCTGCTCGCACTGGATTCCGAGGTCCACGCCCGCTACGCGGGGCGGTTCCGCCACGTGCTGGTCGACGAGTACCAGGACACGAACGGGATCCAATTCCGACTGATCGAGAGCCTTTCGCGGACGCACCGGAATCTCACCGTGGTCGGGGACGACGACCAGTCGATCTACGGCTGGCGCGGGGCGGACATCGGGAACATCCTTTCCTTCGAGAAGAGCTTCCCCGACGCCACGGTGCTGCGTCTCACCCAGAACTACCGCTCGACCCAGACGATCCTGCGCGCGGCGAACGGCGTGGTGAAGAACAACGCGGAGCGGAAGGAGAAGGAGCTCTGGACCGAGAACGAGCCGGGGGAGCGGATCCGCGTCCACCTCTCCGAGGACGACGAGGTGGAAGGGGAGACCATGGTCTCGCTCCTCCTCGAGGCGCGGCGGTCGGGGGTCCTGCGCAACAAGGATTTCGCCGTGCTCTACCGGACGAACGCGCAGTCGCGCTCCGTGGAGAACGCGCTCCGCCGTTCGGCGATCCCGTACCAGCTGACGGGAGGCGTTTCGTTCTACGAGCGCCGCGAGGTGAAGGACATCATCGCCTACCTCCGCGCGCTGGTGCAGCCCCTCGATTCGGTGGCGTGGTTCCGCGTCCTGAACGTTCCTCCGCGGGGGATCGGCCGCACGACGCTCGACCGCCTCCGCGCCTTCGCGGAGGAGCGGGGGCTCAGCATTCCGGACGCGCTCGCGCATCCTGATCTCTGCGCGGAGGTCGGATCCGCGGCGGGACGGAAGCTCTCCTTGGCCCGGCACCTCTTCCAGTCGCTCCAGCCCTTGATCGCGCTCTCCCCTCCGGCATGCCTCGCGGAGCTCTGCGCGGCGATCCGCTACCGCGAGTATCTGATGGAGGAGAATCCGGCCGAGGCCGCGGAGCGCATCGAGAACGTGGACGAGCTGATCGCCGGGGCGGAGGCCTACCTGCGCCGCGCCGAGGATCCCACGGTGGAGGGATTCCTCGCGGAGATCGCGCTCCTGACCGACGTCGATCTCTGGAACGACGCCGAGGACACCGTGAACCTCATGACGATCCACTCGGCGAAGGGGCTCGAGTTCCCGGTCGTCTTCATCGTGGGTCTCGAAGAAGGACTCCTGCCGCACGCCTCCTCGATGGACGATCCGGCCCAGCTCGAGGAGGAGCGCCGGCTGTTCTACGTGGCGCTCACCCGCGCCCAGCGCCACGTGCATCTGCTCCATGCGTCCTATCGACGGACGTGGAACGCGGCGGCCGGAGGGCCGTCGCGGTTCCTCCATGAGATCCCCGCGGAGTGTCTCGACTGGATCGAGCCGCTCCCGTGGGCAGAGCCGCGCCCGGTGAGCCGGTCCACGCGGTTGCGCGGCGATCTGCCGGAGCGCGACGCGTCGGGCAAGAGCCCGGTCGGGATCCGCGTCCAACATCCGCAGTTCGGGGAGGGGGTCGTGGTCGCGTGCGAGGGGCGCGGCGAGCGCGCCAAGCTGACGGTCCAATTCCGGCGCGCGGGGATGAAGAAGATCCTCGCGGCCTTCGCGGAGCTGAGCCATGTCGATTGATCCGAACGCCGTCCATCACGTCGCGAAGCTGGGCCGCCTCACGATCGATCCCTCGGAGGAGCCTCGCCTCTTGAGCGAGCTCGCCTCGATCCTCGCCTACGTCGAGCAGCTCCAGTCGCTCGACGTGAGCGGAATCGAGCCCACGAGCCAGGTCGGGGCCGGAACGAAGACACCGCTCCGCGAGGACCGCGTCGTGCCGTGCGACGTGCGCGACGAGGCGCTGGAGGCGGCTCCCGATCGCGACGGCGACTACTTCCGCGTGCCGCGGGTGGTATGAGCGCCGACCTCCTGCACGCCTCCGCGGAAGCGATCGGGCGTTCGGTGGTCGCCAAGGAACGGAGCGCGGCCGAGGTGGCGGAGTTCTTCCTCGGGCGCGCGTCCCGCACGGCGGAGCGCCTCGGCACCTACCTCCATCGCGATCCGGAGCGGACGCTCGACGCGGCGCGCGCCGTGGACCGGCGGATCGCCGCCGGCGAGACGCTCTCTCCCCTGGCCGGCGTCCCGGTCGCGCTCAAGGACAATCTCTGCACGCGCGGGGTCCCGACGACCTGCGGCTCCCGCATTCTCGAAGGGTACCGTCCTCCGTACGACGCCCACGTGGTCGAGCGGCTTCGCGAGGCGGGCGCGGTCTCCACGGGGAAGACGAACTGCGACGAGTTCGCGATGGGATCCTCCACCGAGAACTCGGGCTATTTCCCGACCCGCAATCCCTGGGATCTCGACCGCGTGCCGGGGGGCTCGAGCGGCGGCTCCGCGGCGACCGTCGCCGCCCGCGAGGCGCCGCTCGCCCTGGGCTCGGACACCGGGGGCTCGGTGCGGCAGCCGGCTGCGTTCTGCGGGGTCGTCGGCCTCAAGCCGACCTACGGCGCGGTGTCGCGGTATGGGCTCGTCGCCTTCGCCTCCTCGCTCGATCAGATCGGGCCGTTCGCGCGGAACGCCCGCGACACGGCCCTCCTGTTCAACGCGATCTCCGGCCGCGACGCCCGCGACAGCACGAGCCGCGCGGAAGCGAAGCCGGTCATGCTCGACGAGGTCGAGCGCGGCGCGGGAGGGCTCCGGATCGGGCTGCCACGAGACTTGATCGGAGAGGGGCTCGATCCCGAGATCGGCGCGGCGCTCGATCGGGTCGCGCGCTCGCTCGAAGGAGCGGGGGCGCGGGTCCTCGACGTCTCGCTTCCACACGCGAAGTACTCGATCGCCACCTACTACCTCATCGCGCCCGCGGAAGCTTCGAGCAACCTGGCGCGCTACGACGGCGTACGCTACGGAATCCGGAAGCCGGGACGGGACCTGATCGACATGTACGGCGCGACGCGCGGCGCGGGATTCGGACGCGAGGTGCGTCGCCGGATCCTCCTCGGCACGTACGCGCTCTCCGCCGGGTACTACGACGCCTACTATCTCCGTGCGATGAAGGTCCGGACGCTGATCCGGAAGGATTTCTCGGACGCGCTCGCGCGGTGCGACGCGATCCTCCTTCCGACCACGCCGACCCCGGCGTTCCGGCTGGGGGAGAAGGTCGACGATCCGCTCGCGATGTACTTGAACGACATCTTCTCGATCCCCGCCTCCCTCGCGGGAGTGCCGGCGCTCTCGTTTCCGGCGGGGTTCTCGAAATCCGCGCTCCCGATCGGGCTCCAGCTCGTCGGTCGCCCCTTCGAGGAGGCCACGCTCCTCCGCATCGCCCGCGCGTGGGAGTCGATCGAGGACGTGACCGACCGGGTCCCTCCTCTGGTCGAGGACGGAGCGCGGGCGTGAGCGCCCGGGCGGAGACCGAGTCGAAGCGCGGCGAGGCGCTGGCCCGCTACGAGACCGTCGTGGGGCTCGAGGTGCACGCGCAGCTCAAGACCGAATCCAAGATCTTCTGCGGGTGCAGCACGAAGTTCGGCGCGCGGCCGAACACGCAGGTGTGTCCGGTCTGCCTCGGGCTCCCGGGGGTGCTGCCGGTGCTGAACGAGCGGGCGGTCCGGTTCGCCGTGATGACCGGTCTCGCCGTGGGCGCCGAGATCGCGCCTCGGAGCGTCTTCGCGCGGAAGAACTATTTCTATCCCGATCTTCCCAAGGGGTACCAGATCTCCCAGTACGACCGACCTCTCTGCATCGGCGGCAGCGTGGAAATCCACGCCCAGGACGCCTGGAAGCGGATCAGGCTCGTCCGGATCCATCTCGAGGAGGACGCGGGGAAATCGCTCCACCCCGAGGGCCGCGAAGGGGTCGACACGACCCGGGTCGACCTGAACCGGGCGGGCGTTCCGCTCATCGAGATCGTCTCCGAGCCGGACATCCGGAGCGGCGGGGAGGCGTACGACTACCTCGTCCGGCTCAAGCAGATCCTCGTCTACCTGGACGTGTGCGACGGCAACATGGAGGAAGGGAGCCTTCGCTGCGACGCCAACGTCTCGGTGCGCCCGCGCGGGCAGACCGCGTTCGGGACGAAGACCGAGATCAAGAACATGAATTCCTTCCGCAACGTCGAGCGGGCGATCGCCTTCGAGACGGAGCGGCAGATCGGCATCCTCGAGGAGGGTGGTCGGATCGTGCAGGAGACGCTGCTCTGGAACGCGGACAAGGGCACGGCGGAGACGATGCGGAGCAAGGAAGAGGCGCACGACTACCGCTACTTCCCGGAGCCCGATCTCCTGCCGCTCGATCTCACGCCGGAGTGGATCGAATCGGTGCGCGCCACGCTCCCGGAGCTGCCGCACGACCTCCGCGGGCGGATCCAGCGCGAGTTCGAGATCCCCGAGTACGACGCCGAGGTGCTGAGCGAGACGCGCGCGCTCGCCACGTACTACGAGGAGACCGCGCGCCGCTCGGGGAACGGAAAGCTCGCGTCGAACTGGGTCATGACCGAAGTGAACGGCATCCGCAACAAGACCGGGCAGTCGATCGAGGAGTTCCCGATCCGGCCGGACCGCCTCGGCGACCTCGTGCGAATGATCGCGTCGGGCACGATCTCGGGAAAGATCGGGAAGCAGCTCTTCGAGCTCATGCTGAAGGATCCGGAGGGACCGGAAACCCTGGTGCGGAAGCACGGCCTCCTTCCGATCGACGACGAGGCGTCGCTCCGCGCCATCGCGCGCGAGGTCATCGCGGCGAATCCGGGACCGGCGGCGGAGGTGCGCGCCGGCAAGGAGCGGACGTTCGCCTTCCTGGTCGGCCAGGCGATGAAGCAGTCGCGCGGGCGCGCGCACCCCGAGAAGATCCAGGACGCGCTCAAGAAGGAGCTGGAGGAGGGGGCGTGACGCCCAAGATCCTCGTCGTGGGCAGCGGCGCGCGCGAGCACGCGCTGGTCCACGCGCTCCACGGATCCCCCGAGCACCCGACCCTCTACGCCGCCCCGGGCAACCCCGGCATGGAGGACGAGTCGACCCGCGTCCCGATCGGAGTCGCCGAGATCGGCCATCTCGTGGCATGGGCCGAGCGCGAGCGCCCCGATCTCGTGGTCGCCGGTCCGGAGGCGCCGCTCACGCTCGGGCTGGCGGACGCGCTCGCGCAGGCTTCGGTGCCGGTCGTGGGGCCGGTGCGCGCGGCGGCGTCCCTCGAATCGAGCAAGAGCTTCGCGAAGCGCTTCCTCCAGGAGCTCGACCTCCCCACCGCGCCGTTTCGCCTCGCGCACAGCGCGGGGGAAGCGAAGCGGCTCCTCGCGGGATCGACCTATCCCGTCGTGATCAAGGCGGACGGGCTCGCCGCGGGAAAGGGCGTCGTCATCGCCGAGCGCGAGCCCGAGGCGATCGCCACCCTCGAGGCCTGGATGGAGCGGGGGGAGCTCGGGGAAGCGGGACGCACGGTGATCCTCGAGGAGTGCCTGCGCGGCGAGGAAGCGTCGCTCCTGGTCCTGACCGACGGGGAGCGCTGGATGCTCTTCCCGCCGGCGCGCGACCACAAGCGCGCCTACGACGGAGACCAAGGGCCGAACACCGGAGGCATGGGGGCGTGCGCGCCCGCGCGCCTGCCGCTCCCCGACGACGCGCTCGCGATCGCCCACCGGATCGTCGATCCCCTCCTGCAATCGCTCCGCGAGCGGCGGACACCCTACCGCGGGATCCTCTACATCGGTCTCATGCTCACGCGCTCGGGGCCGATGGTGCTCGAGTTCAACGCGCGCTTCGGAGATCCGGAGGCGCAGGCGGTGCTTCCGCTCCTCGAGGAGGATCTCTATCCCCTGTTCCTCGCGGCGGCGCGCGGATCGCTCCCCCCGGACCGCCACGGCGCGTTCGTGCGCCACGCGGGGGCCGCGGTCACCGTGGTGCTCGCGTCCGAGGGGTATCCCGGGACGCCGAAGGTGGGGCGCGTGATCGAGGGCCTCCGCGCCCCGCGGCCGCACGGCATCACGATCGACTACGCCGGCGTGGAGCGGCGCGGAACCCAATACGTCACGAGCGGCGGACGGGTGCTCGGGGTCACCGCGCGCTCGGAGACGCTCGAGCGCGCCCGCGAAGCGGCGTACGGGGCGGTCTCGGGAATCCGCTTCGAAGGGATGCACTACCGCAAGGACATCGCCGCGACACCGCTGGAATCGGGGAGCGTCACGCCATGAGCGATACGTACCGCGTGTTGATCCTGTTCGGCAGCGAATCGGACCGGGGCACGATGGAGGAGACGGCGCGCGTGCTCCAGAGCTTCGGCATTCCACACCGGCTCGAGAGCGCGTCCGCGCACCGGAGCCCCGACCGCGTCCGGGACCTCGTGCGCGAGGCGCCCTCGCAAGGCGCCCAGGTCATCATCGCGGCCGCCGGCATGGCCAATCACCTCGCCGGGGCCGTCGCAGCGCACACGACCCTCCCGGTGATCGGGGTCCCGCTCGCGGGATCGGCGCTCGACGGCGTGGACGCCCTCTACTCGACCGTCCAGATGCCCGCCGGGGTTCCCGTCGCGACGGTGGCGATCGGCTCGGCCGGGGCGAAGAACGCGGCGGTGCTCGCCGCGCAGATCCTCGCGATCGGAGATCGGGCCCTCGCGCTCAAGCTCGACGAGCTGAAGCAGCGGCTCGCGCGCGGGGAGAAGCTCTAGCCGTTGACGTGGAGCGCATCGACCTCATCGCGGCGGCCGACGAGAAGGCTCGGGCCCGCGCGATCGCCCGCGCCGCCGAGGTGCTCCGCGGGGGAGGCATCGCACTCCTCGCGGCGGAGGGCGTCTATGGCTTCCACGCGAGCGCCGCGCGCGGCGACGCCGTCGTAAGGCTCTACCGGCTCAAGGAGCGCGACCCCTCCAAGGGCTTCATCGGCCTGCTCGCGAATCCGGACGACGCCGTGCGCTGGGCGCGCCCGAGCCCGCTCGCCGTCGAGCTCGCGCGGGAGCACTGGCCGGGCGCGCTCACTCTGGTCCTGCCCGCTCGCGAGGACGCCCCCGCTCCTCCGCGCACGGAGGAGGGGACGATCGCGCTCCGCTGCCCCGGCGCCCCGCTCCTCCGCGCGATCGTCCAGGCGGTCGGCGAGCTCGTGCTCTCCACATCCGCCAATCCGCCGGGGGAAGCGCCCTTGACGAGCGCCGAAGGTCCGATCGCCGGCCGGGCCGATCTCGTGATCGACGAAGGGAAGCGGTCCGGAATCCCCTCGACTGTCGCTGTGGTCCAGGAAGACCAGGTGAGGATCGTTCGTCCCGGTTCCGTGCGGCTCGCCGGAAGGTCCACTTGACGCTCCGGGAACCCGCTCCTACACTCGAACCCGTTGTCATTTCACCTTGTCGGCATGCGAGGTCCATGTACCACATCCTGCTCGTCTGCACCGGAAATACCTGCCGCAGCCCCATGGCGGAAGGGATCTTGCGGTCCCTTCTGGACGCCGATCTCGCGGATGTGGCGCGCGTGTCGTCCGCCGGCACGGGCGCCGCGTCCGGAGTGCCGGCTACGGAGCCGGCGATCCGCACGTGCGGGGAAGCGGGAATCGACATCACCCGTCACGGCTCCACGCTCCTGACGCCGGAGCTCCTCCGGAAGTCGGATCTGGTGCTGGGGATGGAGCCGCAGCACGTCGAACACGCGAGACGGCTCGCGCCCGACGTCGCGAATCGGATCCACCTCGTCACCGAGCACGGAGCGGCTCCGGGTGGTACGGCTACGAGCGGCGTCTCCGACCCTTTGGGCGGGAGCGCCGATCAATATCGGGATACGTTCCACCGGATCCGGAGCCATCTCATCGGATGGATGCCCGTGATCCGGGAGGCGATCGAGCGGCGTGAGGGAGTTCGGCCCTAGCCCAAACGGAAACCCAGCCCCGCAGGGGAGGACAGCATGGCTCGTGATTCGGGCGGCATGATTTGGATGAACGGCAAGTTCGTGCCGTATGAGGACGCGAAGATCCACGTCCTGTCGCACGTCGTGCACTACGGCTCGAGCGTGTTCGAGGGCATCCGGGCGTACGCCACGCCGTCCGGGATCGCGGTGTTCCGGCTGGACCGCCACGTCCAGCGGATGCTCGACTCCTGCAAGATCGCCCGCCTCGCGTGCCCGTACAACCACGACGAGCTGATGGACGCGATCCGCGATACGGTAAAGCGGAACGGGTCCGACGCCTGCTACATCCGTCCCGTCGTCTACCGCGGCTTCAAGACGCTCGGCGTCAATCCGACCGGCGTGCCGGTCGACGTCGCGATCGCGACCCTGAACTGGGGGAAGTACCTCGGGAAGGACGCGCTCGAGCGCGGGATCTCGGTCCGGGTCTCCTCGTGGCAGCGTCAGGCGCCGAACACCTTCCCGGCGATGGCGAAGACGGGCGCGAACTATCTGAACAGCCAGCTCATCAAGCTCGAGGCGGTCGCGGACGGCTACGAAGAGGGCATCGCGCTCGACGTGTTCGGGTACGTCGCCGAGGGGAGCGGCGAGAACATCTTCCTCGTCCGCGGAGAGACGCTCTACACGCCCACGATCGCCAATGCGATCCTGCCCGGGATCACCCGCGACTCCATCATCACGCTCGCCCGCGACATGGCGCTCGAGGTGCGCGAGGAGCAGATCCCGCGCGAGATGCTCTACGTGGCGGACGAGGTCTTCTTCACGGGGACCGCGGCCGAGATCACGCCGATCACGCAGATCGACCACATCCCGGTCGGGAACGGTGCGGTGGGGGAGGTCACGCGGCGGCTGCAGAAGGCATTCTTCGATCTCATCGAAGGACGCGTGAGCGACCGCTACGGCTGGCTCTTCCCGATCGAAGTCCGCGAGAAGGTGCAGCGGGCGGCCAAGAAGGCGCGGTAGCACCATGGCGATCGGACCGCCGGCTTCCGCCGGGACCCGCCACGAAGCTCCGCTCCGGAGCGTGGACCCCGAGATCGACGCGGCGATCCGCGCCGAGGTCTCGCGCCAGCAGTCCACCCTCGAGCTCATCGCCTCGGAGAACTTCGTGAGCGAGGCGGTTCTCGAGGCGATGGGCACCCCGCTCACCAACAAGTACGCCGAAGGCTATCCGGGGAAGCGCTACTACGGCGGCTGCGAGTTCGTGGACCGCGCCGAATCGCTCGCGATCGAGCGGGCGAAGGCGCTGTTCGGCGCCGAACACGCCAACGTGCAACCGCACGCGGGAGCGCAGGCGAACCTCGCGGCGTACCTGGCGCTCATGCCCGCCGGGTCGACCCTCCTCGGGATGGCGCTCGCCCACGGCGGGCACCTGACCCACGGACACAAGGTGAGCTATTCGGGGATCCTCTTCCGGTCGGTCCAGTACGGGCTGTCTCCGGACACCGGGCTCCTCGACTACGACCAGGTGGCGAAGCTCGCTCGGGAGCACCAGCCGAAGGTGCTGGTGGCCGGCGCGAGCGCGTATCCCCGCTTCTTCGACTTCCCCCGGCTCCGCGCGATCGCGGACGAGGTGGGGGCCAAGTTCGTCTTCGACATGGCGCACGTCGCGGGGCTTGTGGCGGGAGGCGTCCACCCGAACCCGATCCCGTACGCGGACGTCGTGACCTCGACCGCGCACAAGACCCTCCGCGGACCCCGAAGCGGCTTCATCCTCTGCAAGAGCGATCACGCGAAAGCGATTGATAAGTCGGTGTTCCCGGGGATGCAGGGAGGTCCCTTGATGCACGTCATCGCCGCCAAAGCGGTGTGCTTCAAGGAGGCCGCGACCCCGGAGTTCAAGGCGTACGCGCAACAGGTGGTCCGGAACGCGAAGACCCTCGCGGACGAGCTCCTCGCCCGCGGGTACCGGCTGGTGACGGGGGGGACCGACAACCATCTCCTCCTCCTCGACCTGCGCGACGCGGGGTTCTCCGGCGCCGACGCGGAGGGGGCGCTGGACGCGGCGGGGATTACCGTGAACAAGAACGCGGTGCCCAACGATCCGCGTCCGCCGGCGGTCACGAGCGGCATTCGCATCGGCTCCGCCGCGGTCACGACCCGCGGGCTCGCCGAGAGCGAGTTCAAGCGGCTGGCGGGCTGGATGGACGAGGCTCTCCGGCACCGCGGCGACCCGCAGGCCCTGGCCCGCATCCGGGGCCAGGTGGAAGATCTCTGCCGCGCCTTCCCGCTCTACACGAATCGAAGCCGGTAACCGACAGCGCTTCAGATCGATGCCCGAGCTCACGATCGAAGAACGGAACGCCAGGGTGCAGGAGGAGAGCGCCTTCGTAGCACCGCTCCTCGCCGCGGTGGAGTCGGTCATCGTGGGACAGCGCGAGATGGTGCGCCGGATTCTCGTCGGTCTCCTCGCGGACGGCCACCTCCTCCTCGAGGGGGTGCCGGGGCTCGCCAAGACGCTCGCCGTGAAGACGGTCGCGCAGGCCATCCAGGCGTCCTTCCACCGGATCCAGTTCACCCCCGACCTCCTGCCCGCGGACCTCACCGGGACCCTGATCTTCGATCCCTCCAAGGGGACCTTCACGCCGAAGCTCGGCCCGGTGTTCACGCAGATCCTTCTCGCCGACGAGGTGAACCGCGCCCCCGCCAAGGTGCAGAGCGCGCTCCTCGAGGCGATGCAGGAGCGGCAGGTCACCATCGGGGAGAAGTCCTACCCGCTCGAAGAGCTCTTCTGGGTGCTCGCGACGCAGAATCCGATCGAGCAGGAGGGCACCTACCCGCTGCCGGAAGCCCAGATGGACCGCTTCCTCCTCAAGATTCGCGTCGGCTACCCGAGCCCCGAGGAGGAGGCGATGATCCTGGATCGGATGGGTGGGGAAGCGCCGGTGCTCCCGAAGCCGGTGGTGTCGGCGAAGACCATTGTGAAGTCCCGCCACGCGGTGAACGCGATCTATCTCGACGAGCGCGTCCGTCGCTACATCGTCGATCTCGTGCACGCGACGCGCGAGCCGGAGCGCTTCGGTCTCGACGTTCGGCCGCTGATCCAGTACGGAGCGTCACCGCGCGCGACGCTCGCGCTCGCGCGCGGGGCGCGTGCGCTCGCGTTCCTGGATGGTCGCGCGTACGTGACCCCGGACGACATCAAGGGGATCGCTCCCGACGTGTTCCGCCACCGCATCCTCCTCACCTACGAGGCCGAAGCCGAGGGCGTTCCGGTGGACGAAGTGACCCGCCGGATTCTGGCCCGCGTCGAGGTCCCGTGATCACCCCGGAAGTCCTCGCGCAGGTCCGCAGGCTCACGATCCGGAGCCGGCGGGCGGTCGAGGAGGTCTTCGCCGGCTCGTACAAGAGCGCCTTCCGGGGGAAGGGGCTCGAGTTCGCCGAGGTGCGCGAGTACGTTCCCGGCGACGACGTCCGCGCGATCGACTGGAACGTGACGGCCCGGCATGGACACCCCTTCGTGAAGCGCTTCGACGAGGAGCGCGAGCTCACGGTCGTGATCGCCCTCGACCTCTCCGGCTCGCTCCAGTTCGGGAGCCGCGCCCGCACGAAGCGCGAAACCGCCGCGGAGGCAGGCGCCCTCCTCGCGCTCGCCGCGAGCCGGAACCGCGACCGGGTGGGTCTCCTCCTCTTCACCGATCGTCTCGAGCTCTTCCTGCCTCCCTCGAAGAGCCGCGCCCGGTCGCTCCGGATCGTGCGCGAGCTGGTCGCGTTCACCCCGCGCGGGTCGGGCACCGACCTCGCCCAGGCGCTGACCTTCCTCGGACGGGTGCTCCGCCGCCGCGCCGTGCTCTTCGTCATCTCCGACTGGCTCACCGAATCCTTCGAGCGTCCGCTCGCCCTGCTCGCGCGCCGGCACGAGATCGTCGCGATCGAGGTGTCCGATCCGCTCGAGGACGCGCTCCCCGCGCGCGGGCTCCTGCGCGTGCACGACCTCGAGACGGGGGAGAGCCGGCTGGTCGATCTCGGATCGGCCGCCGCGCGCAAGGAATGGCGGGGTGCCCGGGCGCGGCGCGCGCGCGCGCTGACCGACGCGCTCTTCCGCGCGAGGGCGGATCGGATCCGCGTGCGCTGCGGGTCGCCGGTCGCGCCGGAGCTGGTCCGGCACTTCGAGCAGCGCACCTTCCGCCGCTGACCGCCGTGCTTCCGCCGGATGCCACACGCCGCGCCGCCGCGATCCTCGCCACCGCCGCGACCCTGGCACTCGGCGGCTGCGGGAAGGGGGTCGCTCCCGGGGCGAGGCGGGTCCTCGAGCGCGAGGAGACGGTCGGCGGGATTACGGTGCGGCTTCGGAGCGAGCTCGAGCCCGCGCGCGGAACGCTCGGCGATCCGCTCGCCTGGCGTCTCGTAGCACAGCTCGGCTCCGGGATGAAGGCGGAGTCGCTCCACGTGGATCCTCCCCCGGCCGGACTCGATCTCGAAGCTCCGCCAGGACCCCCTCCGGGCGGAGCCGCCGGAAGGCGGGGCACGTTCGCGCGGGAGCTTCGGGTGCGCGGATTCGATCTCGGCGCGATCACCCTCCCCGCGGCGAGGCTCACGGTCCAGCAGGGCGCGCGTCGCGACACGCTCGAGTTCCCGCGCGACACGCTCTTCGTGGATTCGCTCACGCCCGCCGCGAGCGGATCCATCCGGCCCGACCGGGGTCCGATCGAGCCCGCGCTCCGTCCGATCGACTACGCGGTTCTGCTCGTCGGGCTCGCGCTCGCGGCGGCGCTGCTCTACGCCCTCGTGCGCGCGTGGATCCGATCGCGCCGCAAGGCCCGCGCCCCGGAGCCCCCTCCTCCGCCCACGCCCCCCGAGGAGACGCTCCGGGCGGCGCTCGAGGATCTGGAGCGGGAGATCGGGAGTCTTCCGAGAGACATCTTCTACGAGCGTCTCTCGCTCGCGCTCCGCGCGTACGCGGGCGCCGTGACCGGAGTCGCGGCGCTCGACGACACGACGAGCGAGCTCGACCGCGATCTCGCCGGGCACGAGCGCGTCCGGCGCGAGGGAAGGGAGCGCCTGATCGAGACGCTGCGGCGCGCCGATCTCGCCAAGTTCGCCCGATACGAGGACGCGGAGTCGGACGCGCGCTCCATGCTCCGCGCCGCGCGGGAGATCCCCGGAACCCTCGTGGGCCCGTCCTGACATGCGGTTCGCCGAGCCCTGGTATCTCCTGCTCCTCCTCCCGTTCGCGGCCGCGTTCTGGCTGACGCGCCGGCGGTCGCGCTGGCGCGATCCCGAGCTCGGGTTCTCCGCACTCGCGCTCCTGCCCCCCGCGCGCGGTCCCCGCGCCTGGGCGGCCCGCCATCTCGGGAAGCTCCGTCCGCTCGCGATCCTCTTGCTCGTGCTCGCCGCCGCGCGCCCGCAGGCGGGGCACGAGAGCCGGGAGGTGGTGAGCGAGGGGATCGACATCATGCTCGCGATCGACCTCTCGGGGAGCATGCGATCCGAGGACTTTCGCCCGAGGAATCGCCTCTACGTGGCGAAGCAGGTCGCGAAGGACTTCGTCCGCGGAAGACTGCAAGACCGCATCGGTCTCGTGGCCTTCGCGGGCCGGAGCGAGCTCATCTCGCCGCTCACGGTCGACACGGACGCTCTCTGTGCCCTGATCGACGGCCTCGACTTCGGGCAGCTTCCCGACGGCACCGCGATCGGCGCCGCGATCGCCCAGGCGGCGCAGCGCCTCGACCAGGCGCCGGGGAAGAGCAAGGTGCTCGTCCTCCTGACCGACGGGATCAACAACGCGGGGGCGGTCGACCCGGTGACCGCCGCAAAGCTGGCGAAGGCGGTGGACGTCCGGATCTACGCGATCGGGGCGGGGACGCAGGGGGCCGCCCCCTATCCCGTGGACGATCCCGTGCTCGGGCGGCACTACGTATGGGTCGCGTCCGAAGTGGACGAGCCCACCTTGAAGCAGGTCGCGATCGAGACCGGAGGACGATTCTACCGGGCGACCTCGGCGGCGCTTCTGAGCCAGATCTATCGTGAGATCGGGGCCCTGGAACCCTCGCGCGTGGAGATGCGTTCCTACACGCGATGGGCGGACCTCGGGCCCGCCGCGATCGCGTGGGGGGCGGGGCTTCTCGGGCTCGAGCTCGCCCTGGGACTTACGATCCTGAACCGGTATCCCTAGACGCCATGCGCTGGTCTTCGCCGGAGCTCGTCCACCTCTTGTGGTTCGTCGCGGCCCTCGCCCTTCTGGCGGGTCTGGCGAGCCGCGCCCGCCGCCGCTCGGAATCGGAGCTGGGCGCGCCCGATGCGCTCCGCACGCTGTCGGGGGAGTCCCAAGGGAGCGTCTGGGGCTGGCGGATCGCGATCGCGCTCGCCGCCCTGGCGCTCGCGCTCGCGGGGCTCATGCGGCCGCAGTCGGGGTACCGGCTGGTCACGACGACGTCGCGCGGCGTGGACGTGGCGCTCGCGCTCGACCTCTCGCGCAGCATGGACGCGCGGGATCTCCGCCCGAGCCGACTCGCCGCGGCGAAGCGGGAGGCGTTCTCGCTCCTCTCGTCGCTCGAAGGGTCGCGGGTGGGTCTCGTGGTGTTCGCGGGATCGGCGCAGGTCGTGAGCCCGCTCTCCACCGACCGCGAGGGTCTGGAATCGATCGTGGAGACCGCGACGACGCGCGACCTGGACCGTCCCGGCACCGATCTCGGGGCCGCGCTCTCGCTCGCGGGAAGGCTCCTCGCGACGCCGGAGGAGCGGCCGCGCGCGGTCGTGCTCCTCTCCGACGGAGAGAACCTCGAAGGGGATCCGTCCGGCGCGCTCGAGACGATCCGCAAGGCGGGGGCCCGGCTCTATACGATCGGGGTGGGCACCCCGGAAGGCAGCACCATTCCGGTCGTGGATTCCACGGGCGCCTCCCGCGGCGTCAAGCACGACGCGCAGGGGCACGTGGTCGTGACCCAGCTCGACGAGCGCACCCTCCGGTCCCTGGCGGATCGGAGCGGCGGAAGGTACGAGCGCTCCGACGGCACGGGGCGGGCGGGGTTGCGTCTCGTCGATCCGATCCGATCGGGAGGAGCCTACGAAACGCGTGGGCGCACGATCCGAGCCTACAACGACCGATTCCCCTGGTTCGCCGCGGCCGCCGGTCTGCTCCTGATCGGCGAGCGGCTCATCCCGCGCCGGAGGAAGCCGTGAGACGCTTCTACCGCGCGGCGGCGCTCGCCCTCCTCGCGTGCTCGACGCTCGGCGCCTTCTATCAGTGGGGGGGACCCGGGCGCGAGGGGGTGCGCGACCTCCGGGCGCGCCGCTACGCGGAGGCGGTGCGCGAGCTGCGCGAGGCGCGCGCCCGCGACCCGCGCTCCTCGATCCTGACCTTCGACCAGGCGCTGGGGCACGCGGGGGCGGGCGCGTCGGACTCCGCGCAAGCGCTCTACCACGAGGCGATGGACGGCACGGGACCGGCGGGACGCGCGGCCGCGGCGTACAATCTGGGGAACGACGCCATGCGCGCGAAGCAGTTCGCGCAGGCGCGGGAGCTCTACCGCGAGTCGCTCCGCGCGAGATCCGGGGATCTGGACGCGAAGCGGAACCTCGAGGAGGCGATCCGGGCGATGCGCGGCACGCCCCCACCGGCGTCTCCGCAGTCGCAGGGGAGAGGTCCAAAGCCGCCGCCGAAGCGTGGACAGGAGCCGGGGAATCCGCCACCGATGGCGCAGAGCCGGCAGCAGAACCCGCCTCCGCAGTCGGGTCGCGGGGAATTCAGTCGCCAGGAAGCGGAGCAGTGGCTCCAGGCGCTCGAGGAAGAGCGCAAGGCGTCGCGGCACGAGAGCCGACGCTCCGGAGAGGAGACCGGACAACGTGACTGGTAAGGGGCTCCTTTCCGTGCTCGCGATCGCGCTGGGTGTCGCGATCGCGC
>Ga0066388_100000291_pt1 | contig 22197 bp, 16 predicted proteins | sample PanSoiMetaGPlot6_FD_64539 | JGI IMG/M metagenome (GOLD analysis project Ga0066388, IMG submission 64539) | Tropical forest soil microbial communities from Panama analyzed to predict greenhouse gas emissions - Panama Soil - Plot 6 (Hybrid Assembly) | ecosystem: Environmental > Terrestrial >...
ACTGGGCCTGCACGCCGGCCGACGCCGAGCGCCCCGTCCCGATCGGCCGGCCAGTCGCCAACACCCGGATCTACCTGCTCGACCCGGCCGGCAGGCTGGTGCCCGACGGGACCGCCGGCGAGCTGTGCATCGGCGGTGTCCAGGTCGGCGGCGGCTACTGGGGCCGGCCCGAGCTGACCGCGCAGCGGTTCGTGCCGAACCCCTACTCGGGCGGCACCCTGTACCGCACCGGCGACCTGGCCCGGTACCGCTCGGACGGCGCGATCGAGTACCTGGGGCGGACCGACCACCAGGTCAAGATCCGTGGGTTCCGGATCGAGCTGGGCGAGATCGAGTCCACGTTGCTGGCGCACCCGGACGTGGAGCAGGCCGTCGTCGTGGCGTGGGATCCGGGCAGCGGCGACCGCCGGCTGGTGGCGTACCCGGTCTGCGCCGGCCGCGCCGACCCGCTCGGGCTGGCCGACCCGGCCGCGCTGGCCGGGTGGGTGGCCGCGCGGCTGCCCGAGTACATGGTGCCGGCGCACGTCGTGCCGCTGGCCGAGCTACCGCTGCTGCCCAACGGGAAGGTGGACCGCGGGGCGCTGCCGAGGCCGGTGCTGGACTCGGCGCCGGAGCCGCCTTCGGCCGGTCCGGAGCGGCTGCTGCACGACGCGTGGTGCGAGGTGCTCGGGCTGTCGCGGGTGGGGGTCACGGACTCGTTCTTCGCCCTCGGCGGCGACTCGCTGCTCGGCCTGCGGCTGCGCAACGTCCTCGAGCGGCACCGGCTGACCTTCACCGTGGCCGAGCTCTACCGCGGCCCCACGATCCGGGAGCTCGCCGGCAAGCTCCGCTCGCTCGACCGGCCGGCCGGCGCGCACGCCCGCACACAGCCGAAGGGGCTGGTCCGCCCGCAGGACCTGCCGCTGCTGCCGGCCGGCGTCGAGGACGCCTACCCGCTGTCGGCCATGCAGTCCGGGATCGTGTTCCACGCCGAGTACGACGGCGAGGGCGGCGACAGCGCCGTCTACCGCGTGGTGACCAGCATCCGGGTCGGCACCTGGCTGGACCTCGCGGCGCTGCGCCGGGCGGTCGAGGACACCGTGCGGCGGCATCCGGCCCTGCGCACCTCCTACCACCTGGCCGGCTACTCCGAGCCGCTGCAGCTCGTGCACGCCGGCGTCGAGGTCCCGATCGAGGTCGCCTACGACATCGGCCCGCTGCCCGACGCCGAGCAGCGGCAGATCGTACGGGCCTGGGTCGACCGGGCCAAGTACCGCCGCTTCGACCTGACCAGGCCGCCGCTGCTGGCCTTCGCCGTGCACCCGGCGGGCGGTGGGTCGTTCCAGCTCTCGGTCGTGGAGCACCACGTCGTGCTCGACGGCTGGAGCGACGCGCTGATGCTGGACGAGATCGTCGCCCGCTACCGGGCGCTGGTCTGCGGCGAGGAGCTGTGGCTGCCTGCGGTGGCCGCCACCTACCGCGACTTCGTGGCCCACGAGCGGCGGGTGCTGGCCGACGAACGGCACCGCGCGTTCTGGACCGGCGTCCTGGCCGGGGCCGACCCGGCGCCGCTGCCTCGGGTGAGCGCCGAGGCGCCCGCGGGCCGGCCGACGCACCGCGCGTTCGAGGTGCCGGTGCCGGTGGAGGTGCTCACCTCGGTGGAGAAGCTGGCCCGCCGGGAAGGGCTGCCGCTGAAGGCCATGACGGCGGCCGCGCACGTCGCCGTGCTCGGGCTGCTGACCGGCTCCGACGAGGTCCTCACCGGGCTGGTCACGCACGGCCGGCTGGAGGAGCCGGACGGCGAGCAGGTGATCGGGGTCTTCCTCAACACGCTCCCGGTCCGGGTGCCGCTGCGGGACACCAGCCTGCTCGGCGTCGCCGCTGCGGTGTTCGAGCAGGAACAGGCGGCGATGCCGCACCGCCGCTACCCGTACGCCCAGATCCAGCGGGACCTGGACGGCACGCTCGCGCTGGACAGCTACCTGAACTACATGGACTTCCCCAACTACATGGACTTCCCCCGGGGCTGGCGTGGCGAGGCGGCGGGCGGCGAGGCGGTCCTGGACGGGTTCGGCGTCGCGGAGACGAACTTCCCGCTCGCGGCGAACGTCCTGCTCGACCCGGTGCGTGGCCGGCTGCGCATGTGGCTGGACTGCGACGTCTCGGTCCTCGACGAGGAGCTCTGCCAGCGCCTGGCCGGCTACTACGAGCGGGCGCTGGCCGCGCTGGCTCACCAGCCGGACGTGCCGCTGTCTGCGGTGCCGCTGGTCGGCCCGGACGAGTCGGCCCTGCTCGCCGCGTGGAACGACACCGCCCTGGACTACGACCGCGCCGCGGCGCTGCCGGCGATGGTCGCACAGCAGGTACACGCGGCCGGCTCTCGCACCGCCCTGGTGCACCGGGACCGCGCGCTGGCCTACTGGGAGCTGGACGCCCAGGTGGGCCGGCTGGCCCGCCGGCTGCTCGCCGCCGGCGTCGGCCCGGGCGACCGGGTCGGGGTCGGCGTGCGCCGCAGCCCCGAACTGGTCGCCGCGCTGCTCGCCGTACTCGCCACCGGAGCCTGCTACGTACCGCTGGATCCCGGCTTCCCGCCCGACCGGCTGGAGTTCATCGCCGGTGACGCCGGCATCCGGTGCCTCGTCACCGACGGCGGGCTGCCGGTGGTCGGTCCACATCCGACGGTCCAGATCGGCGGGGGCGCCGAGCCGGCCGGTGCCGGCCCCGCCGATGCAGCCGAGGGGCCGGGCGCCGGGTGGTGGCTCGGTGGGCTGACGCCGCCGCCCGGTCTCGACGGCTCGTCTGTCGCGTACGTCATGTACACCTCCGGCACCACCGGCCGTCCCAAGGGGACGGTCGTCACGCACCGGAACCTGGCGAACTTCTTCGCCGGCATGGATGCGCGGATCGGCTGCGACCCCGCCGACGTCGTGCTCGCGGTGAGCAGCGTCTCGTTCGACATCTCCGTGCTCGAGCTGCTCTGGCCGCTGACGTGGGGCGCCACGGTCGTCATCGCCGGCGAGCGGGTCGTCGAGACCCTGGTGCCCGAGGAGGATGAGCTCCCGCCGCCGGCCCCGGGTCTGGTCGAGACCCGGCCCGCGGGCGGCCACTCGTTCAGCGAGCTGTGTCGGCGGCACGGGGTGACCCTGCTGCAGGGAACCCCGTCGTTCCTCACCGCGGTGGTCGCCGAGCCGGCCGCGCTGGCCTCGCTGCGCACCGCCCGGGCCGTGCTGGTCGGCGGCGAGCCGTTCCCGGCCGGCCTGGCCCAGCGGCTGCTGACCGCGCTGCCGAGCAGCCGGATCTACAACATGTACGGCCCCACCGAGACCACGGTCTGGTCGACGGTGCACGAGCTGGACCGGGGCAGGGACGGCCGGGGATCCAGTGTCCCGATCGGAACGCCGATCGCCAACACCGAGGCACTGGTGCTCGACCCGCTGGGCCGGCAGGCCCCGGTCGGGGTGGCCGGCGAGCTGTGGCTCGCCGGGGACGGGGTCGCCGCGGGCTACCTGCACCGGGAGGAGCTGACCGCGCAGCGGTTCCGGCCGCACCCGCGTGGGGCGGGGACCGTCTACCGCACCGGGGACCGGGCGCGCTGGCGCGCCGACGGGCTGCTGGAGCTCTTCGGCCGGGTCGACCGGCAGGTGAAGATCCTCGGTCACCGGGTCGAGCCCGACGAGGTGGAGAGCGTCCTGTCCGCGCATCCCGGCGTCGCCGCGGCGGCCGTCATCGCCGCGACCCGGCCGTCCGGGTCGCCTGGGTCGGCCGGGTCGCCCGAGCTGGTGGCGTTCGTCGTGGCCGCCGGGCCGGGCGCCGGAGCCGAAGCCGAGCGGGACCACGTCCTGCGCTGGAGCGAGGTCTGGGAGGACGTCTACCGCGGCTGGGACGGCGCATCGGCGGCCGGCGAGTTCGCCGGCTGGCTGAGCAGCTATACCGGCGAGCCGATCCCGGCCGAACAGATGCGCGAGTGGCTGCGGGTGGCGGTGCTGCGGGTGGCGGCGCTGCGCCCGCGGGGGCTGGTCGACGTGGGCGCAGGCGTCGGCCTGCTGCTGCGCCAGTTTGCCGGGCGGGTGCCCCGCTACTACGGCCTGGACGTGTCCGAACTCGCCCTGGCCGAGGCGCTGGCCTCGATCGGCGGGCCGCGTGAGGGTGTCCGCCTCGTGCGGGGCGAGGCCACCGACCTGGCCCGGCTGCCGGCCGGCCACGCCGACGTCGTGGTGCTCAACTCGGTGGTGCAGTACTTCCCCGGCCCGGACTACCTGCGCCGGGTGCTGCGCGAGGCCGTGCGCGTGGCCGGCGCCCACGGCGCGGTCTTCGTCGGCGACGTCCGCGACGTGGCCCTGCTGCCGGCGTTCCACGCCGACGTCGCGCTGCACCGCAGCGCGCCGATGACACCGGCCACCGTGCTGGCGCGGACGGCGTCCCGGGCGGTGGCCGAGGAACGCGAGCTGTGCCTGGCGCCGGGCTTCTTCGGCCAGGTCGCCGCGGAGATGGGAGTCGGGCTGGTCACGGAAGTCAAGGAAGGCCGCGTCGACAACGAGCTGACCGCCTTCCGTTACGACGTCACGCTGCTCGGCTCGCAGCGCCCGGTCGAGGCGCCGGCCGGCGAGTCGGTCCCGTGGACCGGCCTGGACGATCTCGAGCGGGTGCTGCGAAGCCTGCCGCCGGCCACGGCTGTGCAGGTCACCGGGATCCCCAACCGCCGGCTGGTCCGGCCGCTGGAGCTCCTTCGCCGCCTCGCCGACCCCGACCCGGCGCTCACCGCGTGGGACCTCGACCGGCTGCTCTGGGACTTCGACGGGTCCGAGCTCGCTGGTAGCGAGGACCTGGTGGAACTCGGGGCGGGCCTGGGCCGGCGGGTGCGGCTGCTCGTGCCGCAGGGCGGGATGTCCCGGTTCGACGCTGAGTTCTCCGGGCGGCGGGGATGACCGCTCCGGGCGGGTCCGACGCGGCGGCCAACGACCCGCTCTCCTCCGGGGTCCAGGCGCGGCTGCGCCAGGCCCTGCGGGCGTTCGCCCGCGAGCGGCTGCCGGAGGCGATGGTGCCGGCGCGGTTCGTTCTCCTCGACCGCCTCCCCACGCTGCCCAACGGAAAGGTGGACCGGGCCCGCCTGCCGGAGCTGGACGTTCGCGAGCCGGCCGGCGGCTCGTACGTGCCGCCGGCCACGCCCGAGCAGGCCGCGGTGGCCCTCGTCTGGCAGGACGTGCTCGGCGTGGCACGGGTGGGCCTGTGGGACGACTTCTTCGCGATCGGAGGCGGCTCGGTCGCGGCGGCGCAGGTGGTGGCCCGGATCCGGGCGGAGGTCGGGCTGCCGGTGAGCGTGCGCCAGCTGTTCGACCACCCGACGGTCGGCCAGCTGGTGGCCTCGGCGGGCGTCGGCTGCGGCCCAGCCCACGAAGGCACAGCCCACGGCGGCCCGGCCCGCGACAGCTCAGCCCACGGCGGCACAGCCCACGAAGGCTTGGCCGCCACCGGGGCCAACCCGCGCAGCCTGCCGGCCGGCGAGCTGGCCGCCGAGGCGGTGCTGCCGGCCGACGTGGTCCCCGCCGCCGCCACCGCGGCCGGCCCGCCGTACCGCTGTGTGCTGCTCACCGGAGGCACCGGCTACACCGGCGCGTTCCTGCTGCGCGAGATCATGAACAGGTCCACCGCCGACGTCCTCGTCCTGGCCCGGGCCACCAGCGCCGAGCACGCCGCACACCGGGTGGAGACGGCCATGCGCCGGTTCGGGCTGTGGCGGGAGGCGTACCGGCCGCGGGTGCGAGGGCTGCCCGGCGACCTGGACAAGCCGTACCTGGGCCTGACCCGCCAGCTCTACCAGCAGGTGGCCCAGCAGGCCGACGTGGTCATCCACAATGGAGCATCGTCGAGCTACGCGCTGCCCTATGCCAGCCTGAAGCCGACGAACGTGCTCGGCACCGTCGAGGTCCTGCGGCTGGCCTGCGCGGGGCGGACCAAGCCGGTCCATTTCGTCTCCTCACTCGCGGTGTTCCCCGGCCACCCGGGGGCGGACAGCTACCCGGAAGCGGAGCTGACCGACGCCGACGGGGTGGTGGGCGGCTACCGGCAGACCACGTGGGTGGCCGACCGGCTGGTCACCGAAGCCGGCCACCGTGGCCTGCCGGTCTGCGTCTACCGCCCCGGCCAGATCACCGGCGCCCAGGACACCGGCGCCTGCTCCGAGGACACGTTCCTCAACGCGTTCGTCAAGGGATGCATCCAGCTCGGGGCCGCGCTGGACTTCGACGTCCGCATGGAGATGAGCCCGGTGGACGTGTGCGCGGCCACGGTCGCGCACACCGCGCTCGTACGGGGCGAGCGCGGTGTGGTCGTCCACCTGCCCGGGGCCAGGTCGGTGAGCTGGGCGGAGCTGGTCGACCTGCTCGGCCGGAGCGGCTATCCGCTGCGAGCGCTGCCGTACCGGGACTGGTACGCGGCGCTGACCACGGCGCTCAGCGGCGGCGAGGACAACGAGCTGGCCCGGTTCCTGCCGCTGTTCGGCCCGGACGGGCCCGCGCCGGACCTCGGCTACGAGCACGCCGCGCCCCGCTACGACACCGACAACCTGCGGCGGGTGACCGCTGGCACCGGCATCGCCTACCGCCCGGTCGACCACCGCCTGATGGCCACCTACCTCGACTACTTCGTCAGCACCGGCTTCCTGCCGCCGCTGGCTCCGCACCGCGGCGAGGAGAGCGCCTGACCAGATCTCGGCCGTGGAGGCCGTGGAGGCAATGTCAGGCGAGGGTCGGCTGCCGGTCGGTGACCGCGGTGAGCGCGTCGTCCATGATCGTGACGGCCAGGTCGATCTCGCTCTCGGCGATGGTCAGCGGCGGCGCCATGCGCACACAGTTGGCCGCTGCGCCGGCACGGCCCCTGACCAGGTTGACCGACAGGCCGCGCCGCTCGCACTCGCTGGTGAACGCGGTGCCGAGTTCGTCGGCCGGGCTGCGGCTGTCGCGGTCGGCTACCAGCTCGACTCCGCACAGCAGGCCCATTCCGCGGACGTCCCCGATCACCTCGTGGCGCTCCTGCAGCTCTCGTAGCCGGCTGAGCAGGTAGTCCCCGCGCGACCGCGCCTGGGCGGCAAGGCCCTCCTCCGCCACGACAGCGAGCACGGCGAGGGCTGCCGCCGCCGGCATCGGGTCGGACACGTGCGAGGTGACATGGACGAAACCGCGCTGGTAGGTGGTCTGCTCCAGGTCGGCCGACGTGACCACCGCGCTGATCGGCACGCCGCCGCCGAGCGTCTTGGACAGCACCAGGAAGTCCGGCACCACCTGGTAGATCTCGAAGCCGTACATGGCGCCGAGCCGGCCGAGCCCGGTCTGGCACTCGTCGAGGACCAGCGCCATCCCGCGCTCCCGGCACAGGTCGAGCAGGCGCAGGAAGTATCCCGGTGGGGGAACGATGACACCGCCGGAGGACAGCACCGGCTCGGCCACGACGGCCGCGGGCGCGCCGACCGATGCCTGGTCCAGCAGGTCGAACCCGGCGTCGAGGCAGGTGCAGTCGCACTCGCCGGCACAGTGGCGGATCGGGCAGCGGTACGCGTAGGGCGCCGGCAGGGCGAACGTGCCGGGTGGGTTGGGCCCGTAGCCGCGCCGCGTGCTGCCGGCGAGCGTGAGCGCGGCCGCACCCGCGGTGAGCCCGTGCCAGCTGCGGGTCAGCGAGGCGACCTCGAACGCCCCGCTGGCGAGCTTGGCCATGCGCACGGCGGCCTCGACCGCCTCGCCGCCGGTGCTGAGGAACATCACGCGGCGCAACGGCGCCGGCACGGTGGCGAGCAGGCGCTCGGCGAGCGCGAGCACCGGCTCGGACAGCGTCCACGCATTCAGGTGCAGAACCGACCGGCACGCGTCCTGGATGGCCGCGACCACCCGGGGATGGTTGTGCCCGACCGTGGCGCAGATCTGCCCCGCGGTGAAGTCGAGCACCCGCCGGCCGTCTACCGTCTCGACGAACGAGCCGGAGGCCGACGCCACGACATCGCCGGCGAACTCACCGGCGTAGCGAATCAGCAACTGTGCGCGCGAATCCATGCCCGGACCTCCCGAACTGGGGTCCTCTACGATATCGTCAGAAAGAACAGATGCCAACTATAAAGAACGCTCCGCTCGCTGAGCTCAACGCCCACATCGCGCGGCAGGTGCGGGCGCTCCGGCATGCGCGAGGCTGGTCACTCGGCTCGCTGGCCGAGCGTGCGGGACTGTCCAAGACCAACGTCGCCAAGATCGAGACCGGCGACGGCAACCCCTCCATCGAGACCCTGCTCCGGCTCGCCGACGCCCTGGAGATCACCGTCGGCACGCTGCTCACCGCAGACCGCCCGTCCGGCACCGACGTGGTCCGCCTCGCCGACGCCGCGTTCGTCCGCTCCCCGTCGGGACTGCAGGGCCGCGGACTGTGGAGTGACGGGCGCGACCGGCGGGTGGAGACCCACGAGCTGCTGCTGGAGCCCGGCGTCGACTACCACTCCGAGCCCCACCCACCCGGCACCGAGGAACTCGTCGTGTGCATGTCCGGGGCGCTACTCACCGGGCCGGAAGGCCACGAGGTCGAGCTGCACGAGCGCGACGCCGCCCGCTTCCGCGCCGACGTCGCCCACCGCTACCGCAGCGAGCAGGGCTGCCTCGCCCTCTGCCTGATGAGCTACCCCCCGGCCGGCTAGCTAGTCCGCGGTCTCGAGCGCCTCGAGTCGTGCCTCCAGGACCGTCGCCCGTTCCCGGAGCGCTGCCGCTCGAGCGCAACGTAGCGCGGGTCGTCGGGCCCGATCGCCCGCTTCTCGAGGTTCTGATGCAGTTCGGTGAGGAACGCCTCGTCCGCTGGCGTCATGGTCAGCAGCCTAGCCCTGCCGGGCGGTCGGGTCCGCCGGCGCCGGTAGGGTCGATGCCGGCGGATCGGCGTGGCGCGGCGGCGGAACGGTGGGCTACCGGGGCTGGGTCAGCCGGGGGCGCTCGCCGGAGATGTCGAGCTGGTCGAACGACGCTGCCTGCAGGTGGTCGCCGACCCCGTCGGCGTAATGCGGCTCGCCGGGCCGGCGGATGCCGACGGTGTGCCAGCCGGCCGCGCGGGCCGCGTCCAGTTCGGACACCAGGTCGGACAGGAACACGGTCTGTCGGGGTTGGCCGCCGATGGCCGCGGTGATCGCGCGGTATGAGTCGGGAGCCCGCTTGGGGCCGATGTTCTCCGTGTCGAAGTGGCCGGAGAGCAGCGGAAGCAGATCACCGTCCTGGCTGTGGCCGAACCAGGCCCGCTGCGCCCGGACCGACCCCGAGGAGAAAATGTAGAGCATGTGTCCGGCCGCCTTCCATGCTCGCAGGACTCCGATCACGTCGGGATAGAAATGCGCGACCAGCTCGCCGGTGGCGAACCCGTGCTCCCAGATCTTGCCCTGAATCGTCTTCAGCGGCGTGACCTTCTGGTCGGCGGTGAGCCACCCGGTGAGCGTGGCCACGATCCGGTCGGTGCCGGCGGCCGGGTCACCGACCAGCTCGCGGATCTGGGCGATGGCACGGGCGGTGTCGGGGTCGCCGGAGTTCCCGTCTATCCAGCTCGCGAAGCGCGCCGCCGAGTAAGGGTAGAGCTGTTCCACGACGTAGCTGGTCGCGCTCGTGGTGCCCTCGATGTCCAGGACGACCGTATGCAGCATGTCGGTCATCGAAGCCCGGCGGCCAGGGAATACTCGAGCAGCCACTGCACGATCTCGGTGTGGTGCCGGGCCTGCATCGGGTCGGCACCCCAGGCGTACAGCCCGTGCCCGGCGATGACGACGGCGGGCACCCGAGGGTCGCACACCTGCTCCAGCCGGTCGCCCAGCTCGCTCATGTCCTGGCTGTTGCCGATCACCGGCAGGGTCACGGTCTCCCGCTCGGCCGGCAACCCGATGCCCTTGAGCATCTCCAGCCCGGTCAGCGCTATGCCGTCCGGCCACCGCTGCCCGGCCACGACCGCGGCCACGGTGTGGACGTGCACCACGGCGCCGGCACCGGTGAGGCCGACAACCCGGGCATGAAACGGCGCCTCGGCCGAGGGCTTGCGGGCCGGCCCGTGGCCGGGGCCGGTCGGCAGCGGGTCGCCCGTCGCGTCCACGACGACGATGTCGTCCGGGCCGAGCTCGCCCTTGTCCACCCCGCTGGCGGTCACCGCGAGCCGCAGCGGGTCGCGGGAGAGCACGAGCGACAGGTTGCCCGAGGTGCCCCGCATCCAGCCGAGGGAGGCGAACCTGGCCGCCTCGGCCGCGAGGAGTGCACCGGCGTCTCGCGTGTCGTCCCCGGGCGCCGACTCGTGGTCGGGGGCAGCGCCGTGCTCGGCCGCCCGGCTCATCCCGTCAGCGCAACGGCCTGCGACCGCAGCTGCTCGAAGTCGGGGAAGCGGGTGGAGATGTCGCTGCCGGTGGGGATGCCGACCCAGCCTCGCGGGTCGTGGAAGAACCGGATCGCGGTGAAGTCCGGCTCGGCCCCGGTGTCGAACCAGTGGGTCGTACCCCGCGGCACCCCGGTCAGGTCCCCTGCCTCGCAGTACAAGGCGTGCACCTGGTCACCGATATGCAGGTAGAAAACACCGGCGCCACGGGTGATGAAACGGACCTCGTCGTCGTCGCCGTGGGTGTGCTCGTCGATGAACTTCGCCCGAATCGCCTTCGCGGTCTCCGGCCAGCCCGGATCCTCGCTCGGCCGGACGCTGGCGACGTCCACGGTGACGAAGCTCTCGGCGGCGACGACCTCCTCGACCAGCGCGCGGTAGTGGGCCAGCACCGTCGCCTGGTCCGCGTCGGCGGACACGTCCGGGCTGACGTCGCGCCGCTCGAAGCGACACCCGATCTCCTGCATCGCGGCCGCGATCTCGCCTGGGTCGGTGGTCTGCCGCAACGGGGTCGCCGGGTCGCCGGCGTTCCAGACCGTGAGGAGCGTCATGCGTTCACCCTTCCAACTCTCGATCTCGGCCAGCGTAGGTCCACCCCGGGCCGGTCGCTAGTACAGCGTTCATTGATCCTCGAGGGTGCACGCCAATCCGATTTCAATGCTTCTCTTGTGATATTTCATGGAATGTTCTCTAGACCGGCCGATCGAGTTCGGGTTGAGTGTGCTGGTGACCGATTCCGAACAGCCCCAGGCGCGGACGGTGCCGACCGCCCCGGTCGGCGTCGCCGTAGCGCTCGCCGCAGCGGCGATGACCAGTGTCCAATTGGGAGCAGCGCTGTCCACCAGCCTGTTTCGGATCGTCGGCCCGGCCGGGACCGCATGGCTGCGGCTGTGCTGGGCCGCGGTCATCCTGATCGCCTTCGCGCGGCCCCGGCTGGCTGGCCGGCCAGCCGCCGACCTGGGTGTCGCGGCAACGCTCGGTGCGGTCAGCGGCCTGATGACGCTCTGCTACTTCGAAGCGGTCGACCGGGTGCCGCTGGGCACGGCGACAGCGCTGGAGTTCCTCGGCCCGCTCACCGTGGCCATGCTCGGCCTGCGGCAGCGGGCGGACCTGGTCTGGCCGGCGTGCGCCGCTGCCGGCGTACTGGCGCTGACCCGCCCGTGGACCGGCGAGGTCGACCTGGCCGGCGTCGCGTTTGGACTGGCCGCCGGTGGCGGGTGGGGCTGTTACATCGTGCTCACACAGCGGGTGGGCGACCGGTTTCCCGGGCTGCAGGGGCTGGCCGTGTCGATGACGTCAGCGGCCGTCTGCACCGCCGTCGCTGGGCTTCCGGCGGTGGCCGATGCGATCACTGTCCACAACCTGCCGCAGGTTCTGCTGGTTTCGCTGGCCGTCGCGATGCTGTTGCCGGTGCTGCCCTACGCGTTCGAGATGGTCGCGCTGCGCCGGCTGACCACGGTGGCGTTCAGCACCCTGATGAGTCTCGAGCCGGCAATCGGCACGGTGATCGGGCTGGTCGTGCTCGCCCAGAAGCCGACTGCCGCGCAGGCGGCCGGGATAGCCTTGGTCACGATGGCAGGCGTGGGGGCGGCCCGGCGCGGCGGCCGTCCGATGGGCTGAGGTCCCGTGCTCCTTCGAGGATTACACTCTTTTTGGTGGCTCGCTGCATCTGAAGGGATGACATGGATCTCGACTCGAGCCCGCTCCGTTGCCCAGTGGACCGAGCCGAGCTGGCCAGCGTGCCCGCCGGGCTGCGCTGCACCGGCTGCGGCCGGGACTACCAGTTGGTCGACGGCATCCCGGACCTGGCCTACTCGCCGCTGCCCGATGTGGACGGCCACACGGCCTACATCTGGAGCGACGTCTTCTACCTGGAAAACCTGCTGGCTCAGTTCGTCGAGCCAGGAGCCACCGTGGTGGAGGTCTGTTCCGGTGGGAACATCGTGGTGCCGTTGCTGCTCAGCCGGCTCGGCATCCAGGTCAGCTACTGGTCGGTCGGCACCGACCTCGGCCATCTCAGACAGCAGCGGGAGGGCGTCGCGTTCGACATCCACACCGTCCGCGGCGACGCCACCGCGCTCCCGTTCGCCTCGTCCACAGTAGACCTCTATATCGGGCATCATGCGATCAACGACGTGTGGCTCAGCAAGGGGGACGCCGGCGTCGAGGCTTCCTATGTGGAGATGGACCGGTTGCTGCGGCCGGACGGCTACCTGATCCAGTCCGACGTGCACCTTCAGCACGACGCCCGGGTCGGCGACCCATCCACGAAAATAGTCGACCTGCGCGGACTGATCGCGTTCCTGTCGGCACGGGGCTACCGGTGGGTTCGGCAGAACGGCGGGGAGCTGGACTGGGTGGTCGCCTCCCGGGAGCGCTCCTGCGACATCCGCCCGCCGTCCGGCTACGTCTTGCCGCCCTCGCCGCCGGTCGGGCAGTACTAGCACCGGCCCGCCGGTCCCAGCCGCTGGTTGCTTCTGAGCATTCGATCGCCATGCGTAGTCGTCCGACGTGATATCTGTCACAATGACAGTCCCGGCTGCTACAACGACGTCATCGAGCTCGGGGGCCGGCCCGGCTCCTTTCGGTGGGGGGCACCCATGCGGATGGACAGAGCTGTCCGTGCTGCGGCGAGTCATCTGGCTGGTGGGCGCAACCGGAGATTCCGGGTGTGGACGGTCGCCGTGGTCTCCGTCCTCGGGCTGGCCTCCGTGGTCGACCTGCACGGCGGTGGGAACGCCGGCCCGGCGGGGGAGGGGCACCGGCACGTCCTCCAGGCCGTACCGGTGGCGGCGATGGCTCCCCTCGCGCCGCTGTCCCGCGCCGGGTGGACCGTGACCGCGGACAGCCAGCAGACCGCGCCGGGCGGTCATGCCGCGGCCAGCGCGGTCGACGGCGACCCGGCCACGTTCTGGCACACCCAGAGCGGGACGGTCGGCCGACTGCCGCACACGTTCATCATCGACATGCACGCCACCCACACGGTCGCCGGCCTGACCTACCTGCCCCGGCCCGCGGGCACCGGCTCCAGCGGCACCATCGGCCGGTACCGGGTCGATCTCAGCCTCGACAGCGTGGTCTGGGGCGACTCCGTGGCCACCGGCACGTTCGCCGACGACGCCACGCTGAAGACGGCCGCCTTCGCCGCCGCGCCCGCCCGCTACGTCCGGCTCACCGCGCTCAGCGAGGCCAGCGGGGGCGGCCAGGAGAGCAGCGCCGCCGAGATCAACCTCCTCGGCGGGACGGTGCGGGCGGCAAGCCTCGGCGGCGGCGCGTGGGGCCCGACGATCGGGTTCCCGCTGGTCCCGGTCGGCGCGGCGATGCTGTCCACGAGCAAGCTGCTGACCTGGTCCTCGTACGACCCGTACAGCTTCGGCGGCGGCGGGCAGACCGTGACCGCGACGCTGACCCCGGCCACCGGCACGGTCACCCAGCGGACGGTGACCGAGACCGGGCACGACATGTTCTGCCCGGGCACCGCGATGCTCACCGACGGCCGGGTCCTGGTCAACGGCGGCGTGGACAGCGCCAAGACCAGCATCTACGACCCGGCGACCGACACCTGGACGACCGGCCCGCTGATGAACATCCCGCGCGGCTACAACGCCGACACCACCCTGCCCGACGGCCGGGTGTTCACCCTCGGCGGCTCGTGGAGCGGAGGCCAGGGCGGCAAGGACGGCGAGGCGTGGTCAGCTGGGGCGGGCTGGCAGCTGCTGCCGGGAGTGCCGGTGGCGCCGATGCTCACCGCCGACCCGCAGGGCGTCTACCGCGCCGACAACCACGGCTGGTTCTTCGCCACGACGGGCGGCCGGGTGTTCCAGGCCGGCCCCAGCAAGGCGATGAACTGGTTCGACACCGCCGGCAGCGGCGGCACCACCCCGGCCGGGCTGCGCGGAGACGACCAGGACGCGATGAACGGCAACGCGGTGATGTACGACGTCGGCAAGATCCTCACTGTCGGCGGCGCTCCCGCCTACCAGGACTCCAACGCCACCGCGAACGCCTACGTCATCGACATCACCAACGGTGTCGTGGTCCGCAGGGTCGCCTCGATGAGCCACGCCCGCGCGTTCCACAACAGCGTCGTGCTGCCCGACGGGAAGGTGCTCGTCATCGGCGGCGAGTCCTATGCGGTCCCGTTCTCCGACGACACGGCCGTGCTCGAGCCCGAGCTGTGGGACCCGGCCACGGAGACGTTCGCCCCGATGGCCGCGATGACCGTGCCGCGTAACTATCACAGCGTGGCCATGCTGCTGCCCGACGGCCGGGTGTTCTCCGGCGGCGGCGGCCTGTGCGGCAGCTGCAGCACCAACCACCCGGACGGGCAGATCTTCACCCCGCCGTACCTGCTCAACCCCGACGGGACGCCGGCCCCCCGCCCGGTCATCACCAAGGCCCCCGCCACCGTGACCGCCGGGTCGACCATCAGCGTGGCCACCAAACGAGCCGTCACCACGTTCGCGCTGGTACGGATGGGCTCGGTCACCCACAGCGTGGACAACGACCAACGGCGGATCCCGCTCCCCCCGACATCCTCCTCGGGCACGCGGTACACCCTGTCCATACCGGCCGACCGCGGGGTGGTCCTGCCGGGCTACTACATGCTGTTCGCGCTGGACTCCGCCGGCGTCCCCAGCGTCTCCCGCATCGTCCGGATCAGCTGAGGAGGCCGGCGCCGAACCGCCACGGCGAGTAGCCGTTCCTTGCGGGAACGTTTGGATTTCGCGCTATCCGGGCACGCTTAGTAGTGCTCGGGCGATGCAGGCGGGGGGATGCCGGTGCCGCCGAGGTCGGGCGCGCTCGACCCGGCTGGGCGAGCTGACCGCCGGGCGAGCTGACCGCCGGGCTCCGCAGGCTCCTGCACGACCCGCCGGTTCCTGGCCGACTGGAAGACCTGGCCGACTGGGAGAAAGTAGCTCGAGGAGGAGCTAGATGAAGATCGCGATGGTGTCGGAGCACGCGAACCCGCTCGGCGCGATCGGCGGGGTGGACGCCGGGGGACAGGACGCACACGTCGAGGCGCTGTCCCGGGCACTGGCACGGGCCGGCCACTGGGTCAGCGTCTACACCTGGCGGGACGCATGTCTGCTCCCGGACCGGGTGCCGGTCGCCGGGCGACTGACCGTCGAGCACGTCCCGGTCGGCCCGACTGGACCGGTCGGCAAGGACGACCTGCTGCCGTACATGGGCGAGCTGGGCACACGGCTCGGCCGCAGGTTCGCCGCCTCGCCACCCGACGTCGTCCACAGCCACTTCTGGATGTCCGGGCTGGCCGCACTGCTGGCCACCCGGGACTCCGGCATCCCGGTGGTGCAGACGTTCCACTCTCTCGGCGTGACCAAGCGCCGCTTCCGCGACCGCCGCGACACCAGCCCGGGCGCCCGGATCCGGCTGGAGCGGGCACTCGCCCGGGACGTCGCACACGTGATCGCGACCTCGAACGAGGAGGCCGGTGACCTGGCCCGGTTCGGCGTCCCCCGGGACGCCGTGTCCATCGTGCCGCGCGGGGTCGACCTGGACGTGTTCCAACCCGAGGGTCCGACCGCCGACCGCACCCAGCGACCGCGGATCGTCGCCGTTGGTCGGCTGGCGCCGCGCAGGGGCTTCGACCTGGTGATCCGGGCGCTGGCCGCCGTGCCCGCCGCAGAGTTGGTCATCGCCGGCGGGCCGCCGGCTGCCGAGCTGGCCGGCGAGCCGGAGGCGCGGCGGCTGCGGCAGGTCGCCGGGCGGGCCGGCGTCGCCGACCGGGTGACGTTGCTCGGCGCGGTGCCGGGGGCCGACATGCCGGCGCTGCTGCGGTCCGCGGACGTCGTGGTGTGCGCTCCTCGGTACGAGCCGTTCGGGATCGTCCCGCTGGAGGCGATGGCCTGCGGTGTGCCGGTGGTGGCCACAGCGGTCGGCGGGATCGTCGACACGGTGGTCGACGGGTCGACCGGGATACTGGTCCCGCCCGAGCGGCCGGACCTGCTGGCCGCCGCGGTCCGGCGGCTGCTGGCCGAGCCGTTCTGGGCGGAGGCGTACGGCACCGCCGGTGCGGACCGGGCCCGCTCCCGGTACTCCTGGGACCGGGTGGCAGCCGACACGCTCGCCGTGTACGACCGGGTGCTCGCCGGTGCCGCCGCGCGGGACGCGGTCGTGCGCGGACCGGCGGGCGAGCCCGAGCTGGTGCCCGCGGGCGGGCTGGCCGGCTGAGCACCGGGGCGCCGGTACTTCACGACCGGCCTGGCCCCGGCCGCGACCGCCGGTAGGAGTCGGTAGGAGAAGAACGGTGGGTACGGTGCTGGTGACCGGCGGCACCTCGGGCTGGATGCCGTGTTCACCGCGGCCGGCGCCGGCCGGTGCGGCATGCTCTCGGATGTGCCCGGCGAGGAGTGGGACCGCGTGGTCATGGTGAAGCTGCTGGGGCGGTCAGCGACGCGACTGCGTACCGCGCGACCGCCGGGAGGATCGGCGTGACGATGCTGATACCCGCCGGCATGCGCTCGGCCGGCCCGCGGCTGCTGGTGCTGCGCTCGCTCGGCCTGGGCGACCTGCTGACCGCCGTGCCGGCCTACCGCGGCCTGCGCCGCGCCTTCGGCGGGCACTGGCTCGTGCTCGCCACCAGGCCGGCGCTGGCCCCGCTCGCACTGCTCACCGGGGCGGTGGACGAGGTGCTGCCGTACACGGTGCCGGCGGCGGGCGGGCGATGGCCGGCGCTGCGCTGGCCGGGCACCCCGCCAGATCTCGCCGTCAACCTGCACGGCCGGGGGCCGCAGAGCCACCAGGTGCTGACCGGCATTCGACCGCGCCGCCTGTGGGGGTTCGCCCACTCGTCGTTCCCCGAGGTCGGCGGTCCCGCCTGGGCCGAGGGCGGGCACGAGGTGGCGCGCTGGGGCGGGTTCCTCGGCCGGCACGGCATCCACTGCGACCCGGAGGAGCTCGGGCTGCCCCGCCCGCCGGGCCGTGCCACGCCGCGGCCCGGCGCGGTGCTGGTCCACCCGGGCGCGGCGTCGGCCGCGCGGCGCTGGCCGGCGGAGCGGTTCGCGGCGGTCGCGGCCGGGCTGCGCCGGGCCGGCCACCGGGTGGTGGTCACCGGCGGGGGAGCCGAGCGGGGCCTCGCGGTCGCGGTCGCCGAGCGGGCGGGCCTGGGCCGGGACGACGTGCTGGCCGGCCGCACCGACGTGCTCGACCTGGCCGCGCTCGTCGCGGGGGCCAGGCTGGTGGTCTGCGGCGACACCGGCGTCGGGCACCTGGCGACCGCGTACGGCACCCCGTCCGTGCTGCTGTTCGGGCCGACGCCGCCCGCCGAGTGGGGACCGCCGCCGGACCGCGGGCAGCACACCGTGCTCTGGCACGGCACCGGGCCGAGCGATCCGACCGACGACCGGCCGAGCCCGGCGCTGCTGTCCGTGTCGGTGGACGAGGTGCTGGCGGCGGCCGACGCCCTGCTCGACGGCGCCCGGCCGGCCCGTACCGAGGCAGCAGACCACCCCGCCGGCTCCCCGCCCAGCCCACCCGCGGCGGACGCACCCCTGGCCGGCGCTGTGCAGGCCGGCGCTGCCGCGCTGCCGGCGACCGCGGCGGCGGGCCCGGCGGCGGACTCCGGATGACGCCGGTGGGTCCCGCGCCTGCGGACGAACTTGGGCACGCTGGCCCGAGTCCGGTCGCTGGCGATCGCCCATGGCCCTCGTCCAGGCGTGTTCACCCGCCAGTGCCAGGCCAGACATGAAAGCCTGGCGAGGCGGGTACCGGCTTCCGGCAGAGCGGAGCACGGGTAGAGGCGAAGGAGGACCGGACATGTCCGTCATCGAGCCCGGCGTCGACCCGACCGAGCTGGCCGAAGAAGATCTGATGCGCGAACTCGAGCACCTGCATGCAACCAGGCACGACACGTTCCGGCACGCCTCGGAAGAAGCGCTGGCGGTGCACAGCCGGCGCACCGCGCAGCTCGAAGCGGAGTATCTGCGCCGGCACCCGCAGCGCGAGGTGGACCCGAACCGGCTGCGCGAAGGCGCCCGCCGCCGGTCCGCCGCCCACCCGACGGTGCACAGCCCGTGACCTGGGCCCGGCCCGGATCCAGGCGCCGCGCGCCCTGTCGCCTGTGATGGATTGGTTCAGCGGCGCTGGCGTGCTGCCCAGCCGGGCCTACCACCTCCAGCTGCCGACGACCGTGCCGGAACCACACCGTCAACGCCTACGACGTGGTCCTTGCGGCAGGTGAGCGGAGGTCCGCCGCTGGGTAGGTATGGATCATGGACTGGTACCGTCGTCGGGGAGGTGCGGCGGATGAGCCGGTGCTGTCGGCCACCGACCTCGTGATCGCGAAGCTGCTGTCGTTCCAGCATCACCACTGCGACTTCGCCTGGGCGCTGCCGATGGTGCGGGCGCTGCGCGAGCAGGTCGACTGGCCGCAGGTGCGCCGGCGGACCTCCTCCTCGCCGTTCGCCGAGGCGTTCCTGCTGCCCGCCGGGCGAGACTGGACAGGACGGAGGCGGTGCCGGTGAGCGCTGAGGACTCGGTCTACACCGAGGGGCGGATCCAGCGGCACCTAGCCGAGAACCCGGACACCGCCGAGCTGGGAGTGCGTGCGGCGCTGCACGCCGGCGCCGTCTATCTCTCCGGCGACGTGGCCTCCGAGCAGCGGCGGCGGCGGGTGGTCCACGCGGTCCAGGTGCTGCTGCCGGACCTGCAGGTGCACGACGAGCTCCAGGTGACCTGCGCCGACCCGCCGAAGGACAGGGGAGGAGCTGCGGTGATCCGGATCGCGGCGGTCGGCGACGTACACCTCGGCCCGGACGCATGCGGGCACCTGCGGCCGGCGCTGGAGAAGCTGCCCGACGTCGCCGACGTGCTGCTGCTGGCCGGCGACCTCACCCGGCACGGCAGCGTGGAGGAGGCCCGGTGCGCGGTGGCCGAGTTTCGCGACCTCGGCCTGCCGGTGGTCGCGGTGCTCGGCAACCACGACTACCACTGCGACCAGCAGGACGCCGTCGCCGGGATGCTCGAGACCGCCGGCATCCGGGTGCTCGAGGGGGATGCGGTGCTGCTCGACGTCGCCGGCCAGCGGCTGGCGGTGGCCGGGGTGAAGGGCTTCGGCGGCGGGTTCGCCGGCCGGTGCGGCAGCGACTTCGGCGAGCCGCAGATGAAGGCGTTCGTCCACCACACCAAGCAGACCGCGGCCTGGCTCGGCGACGCGCTGGACGCCGTGGACGGCGACGTCCGGGTGGCGCTGACGCACTACTCGCCGGTCGCCGACACGCTGGCGGGCGAGCCGCTGGAGATCTACCCGTTCCTGGGCAGCTACCTGCTCGCGGAGGCGATCGACGGCCGGCGGGTCGACCTGGCCGTGCACGGGCATGCGCACGCCGGGACGGAGAAGGGCGTCACCGCCGGCGGCACCCGGGTCCGCAACGTCGCCCAGCCGGTGCTCCGCCGCGCCTACGCGGTCTACTGTCTAGGGGTCGAAGACGACGGCGGCGTGGACTGACCGCTGTGCGGAGCGGGCCTTGGACGGGGTGGGTGGCCGCCCGTCTCCGCCATGCGGGCGACCACCCACCCCTGGAAACGGCCGCGCGGGTCTCTCGCAAGACCCGGCGGCTCGTCCATTCCACCCCCGGCCGGCTCATGGCCCAGGCAGCGGCATGGCAACTCCGCCTCGAGTACCCGCCTTCGGAGGGCCGCAAACCCCGTGGTTCGAAATCGGTCCACCGTGTCCGCCGCAGCCGACGGTGCTGCAGCGCCCGGGCCTGCGGACAGGCGGCTGGAGGTGACCCTCGGCGGGATCAGTCGGGGTCAGCCGGCCGCCGCGGATCGGGGTCCGGGGGGCGGGTGGGATCGCCGCCGGACGGGTCCGAATCGGTGGACCGCTCCGGCGGCGGCTCTGCCGGCCCGGCGGAGCCGGGACCGGTCGGGGCGGTCGGCCCGGTGGCGGGTGCCGGCCCGGTGGGCGGAGTCGGCCCGGACGGATGGCCGGCCTCGCCAGGCCCAGGCCCGGCGGTCGGGGTGGCTCCGGTCGGGTAACCGGCCGGGCCGAACTGACCGGCCGGCATGCTGTAGCCGGGCTCGTTGGCCTGGCTGTACGGAGCGTACCCGGCCGGAGGCGGGTAGCCGGGCTGACCGGCGGGACTGGGCTGACCGGCGGGACTGGGCTGGCCGTACGGTGGCGGGGGTGGCCAGCCCGGTGGCGGCGCCCCCGGCGGGCCGGGGCCGTAGCCGGGCGGGGGATAGGGGCCGTAGCCGGGGGGCGGCCAGCCCGCGGCGGCCGGGTACATGCCCGGCGGCACCTTCGGCGGCACCTTCGTCACCAACCCCCAGATGAACAGGCCCAGGCCGACCGCGCCCACGATGCCACCGGCGACCAGTAGGCCCACGCCGAGCGACCGGAGGAACGGCACCCGCACACCCATCGAGGTCTGGGTGGTCACGTTCTGGCTGCCGTCGGCGTTCATCAGGATGAACTGGTAGCCGCGGTAGCCGCCCGGCAGCTCCCACTCCAGGGTCTGCTCACCGGTGCCGGTCGCCTTCGCTGTCCAGAAGGTCTGGTGAATCGGCGGCTCCGGCGTGCTGGTGCCGTCGACCCGGACGGTGGACAGCCGGAACGGCGACAGGTCGATGTCGACGATCTTGGCCACCGGGACGCCGCTCAGGTACCGCTCGACCTCGCTGGCCGGACCGACCCCGATGAAGACGTCCTTTCCGGGGTCGGCGGCCTGGGCGCGTACCCGCACCGACACATCCGTCCGGTCCCGGCTGGCATCCGACCCGCTGCTGACCGTCCCCGAGTCGAAGACGAAGGCGTAGGTATCCGTGGTGATCGACTGGGGCGAGCTGCTGATCCAGCCGTCGCCACCGGTGATCGCGACCAGAGCCGCCCCGATGATCACCATGACGACGCCTACCAGCGCACCGATCGCCCCGAACACGATGAGCAGAACCTTCTTGACCATCACCCGCTCCGCCCGTCCGCTTGCCGGCAGGGGCGCACCCGGTTGATCTTCGGCGCCCTAGCGCGACGGTATCGAGCCTGGCGGCCGGAGTGAAGCCGGGCTGGCGATCCTCGGGGGATCTGGTTGGCTTGCCGGTGCTGTCCGAGTAGCCCTAGGGTGCGGCGACGTCAACCGGACGAGATCGACTGTGATCGACAACAAGGAGTACGCATGGCGCTCGACGACGACGACATGGTCACCTCCGGGCCGGCCGACGGCGGGGCAGACAGCGGTGCCGATGGCGGGGCGGACGGCGGCGCCGACAGTGGGGCGGACGCTGACAGCGGTGCGGATGGCGGGGCCGACGATGGCGGGGCTGATGGTGGCGCCGATGGCGGGGCGGACGCTGACAGCGGCGCCGATGGCGGGGCCGACGTTGGGGCTGACAGCGGCACCGTTGGCGGGGCCGACGACGGGGCCGATGGAGGTGCGGATCGCGGGGCCGGTGGGCCGCACTGAGCGGGCAGCCTGAACCCGAGCGCCGGGCGGACGGGACACCGGACCGCCCGGTGCTGCGGCGCTGCGTCGCCGTCGACCCGCACCGGTTCGCGGCCGACCACTGGTCGGTGCGACCGCTGCTGTCGCGGGCCGCGGACCTGCCCGGCCCGTTCGACGACCTGTTCTCCCTAGCCGACGCCGACGAGCTGTTGTCGCGGCGTGGCCTGCGGACCCCGTTCGTCCGGCTGGCCAAGGACGGCAGCGTGCTCGACGCCGCCCGGTTCACCGGTTCCGGCGGGGCCGGAGCCGAGATCGCCGACCAGGTGCTCGACGACCGGGTCATGGCGCTGTTCACCGACGGCCACACCGTGGTGCTGCAGGGCCTGCACCGCACCTGGCCCCCGCTGGTCGACCTGGCCGGGCGCCTCGCCGCCGAGCTCGGGCACCCTGT
>Ga0066388_100000292_pt1 | contig 22180 bp, 17 predicted proteins | sample PanSoiMetaGPlot6_FD_64539 | JGI IMG/M metagenome (GOLD analysis project Ga0066388, IMG submission 64539) | Tropical forest soil microbial communities from Panama analyzed to predict greenhouse gas emissions - Panama Soil - Plot 6 (Hybrid Assembly) | ecosystem: Environmental > Terrestrial >...
AGCCGTTGCCCGGCGGCCCGCTCAAGACCGGCTTTGGCTTCTTGAATTGCGGGGTTTTTTTCAAGCGTGGTTCGCATGGCGCCTTCGAGGGTTACCGCGCAGGCGGCGTGCAACATCGAGAAATACCAAGCGCCGCTGAGGAGCGCGAATAATGGCAGGGCGCGACCAGAGCTTGCTCGCTGCGGCGAAGGCGTGCCGCCGCGATGTATTGAAGATGTTATTCCTCGCTTCATCGTTGACCTAATTTTGCTGGCGGCTTCGCTATGTCTGCAGCCCGCGCCGCGTTGCGGTTTTCGATCTTTGTATTCGTGATGTTTGCTTTGAAATCGAGCGCTTCCGCCGAGGTGCCACAGGCGTGCGCCAACCGAGCTAGAGCTACGTTGTGCAGGTAGATCGCGCTCAATCGAGTCGTGCGCGTTCGGGTAACATCGGTTGCCGCTTGTAGAATGTCGAGCTGTGTTCCCAATCCAGCAGCAAAATTACTCTTGGCTATCTCAAGGGACTCGTCTGCAGTCTGCACATTTTGCGTCTCGGTTTCAAGAACGCGATCAGCTTGTTCGAGATCGTAGAAAGCGCCGCGCACCTCCGAGTCAACGCTGCGTCGTGCTGCTGCCAAAGCTTCCACCGCGGCCTCACGCCGGGCGCGGGTCGCTTGCATACGACCCTTGGTGGCGAACCCGTCGAAGATATTCCATGTCGCATTGATCCCGACAACGCCGCCGTAATTGAATTCTTGCCCGACCGCCGGGTCGCGTTCGCTGTAAATTTCGTATCCGGAAAAAGCGCGAATTTGCGGACGCATTGCGCTGCGATCCAAGATGTATTGCTTATCCTCTATTTCGATGTCCTTTTCGCGCGCCTTAATTACTCCCCGAGTCGCGTCGGCCCTGGCTAGGCAATTGTTTAGGTCAGCGTGATTTGGTTGATATTGGAGGTCGCCCGCAACTTCAAATTGCGCGGAGTCAGTTCTGCCGCGCCCGGCATAAAAGCCAAAGAGATCGCCTAACCGTAGATAGGAACTTTTCAGCTGCGTCTGTGCATTAAAAAGCTCCGGGCGCTCATTGGCTAGGACTACTTCTGCCCGTTGCACATTCAATTTGCCAACAATTCCAGCATCAAAATTTTCCTGTTGCGTTTTGAGCTGCTCCTCAAAAACGCGCACCGAATCTTCACGCACCAGTACCTTTGCCCGATTCAGAAGGATGTCGTTGAACGCAATCCGAACATCCATGGCGACGCGGCCGGCGATTTCTTGAAGCTCGTAGTTTGCTTTGTCGATGTTTAATTGAGCGATTGCCACCTGGCTGGCGACTGCTCCGCCCGTATAGATGTTTTGCTCAAGGCGCAATATTGCATTGTAATCTTCCTGGCGCAGTTCCGATTGGCTCTGTTGCTGTCGTTTATCGTACAATCCGCTGGAGCTTAGCAAGGGAAGACGGCCCGAACGCGCTTCGATCCACCCGCCGCGCGCCGCTTGCACTTTCTTCCGCGCAATCAGGATGTCCGGATTGTGCTCTTGAGCGACGGCTACTGCTTGCTCGATCGTGTAGAGTGGAGCCGCTCGGATCCCGTTCGAGGAGATGAACAAAATGACAGCGATCAGGATGCTGATGACCGCGAGCTTTGAGCACATTTCGTCTATCTCCTTGCTAGGGCTTTCCTTGCACCAGGAATGCCCGTGACTTTTCTCTTTATATCAGTTCTTGCAAGTCGGCGCGACTTCGGACACATTTCGCGCTTGCAACACTCGGAGCCGCCAGATTGGCGGGCACAACGCATCGTGATTGAAGCGGCCTAACTTCGGTCTTGCTCCGAATTACTTAATTCAGTTACTTTTTGAATTTTAACAATTTAGAAATGAGAAAAATAAGAATTGCGATCGTTGGGGTAGGAAACTGCGCCAGCTCTCTTGTCCAAGGAATCAATTTTTATGATGGCTCTGCTGCCAACGGGGCTGGCATTGGGTTGATGCACCGCCAGATCAGCGGGTATCGTCCGGGCGACATAGAGGTAGTTGCCGCCTTTGATATCGACCGCCGTAAAGTCGGTCTGGATGTTAGCAAAGCCATCTTCTCACCCCCCAACTGCACGAAGGTTTTTCGTGACAAGGTCAAGCTAACGGGGGCCATCGTGAAAATGGGCTGCGTTTTGGACGGTTACCCTCCCCACATGCGTGACCAGGACCCGTTGCGCACATTCCTGCCCCTTGAAAAGGAGTCTACCCGCGAACAGATCGTAGCCGAGCTGAAGGATTCCTCCGCGGAGCTGATGGTCAATTATTTGCCGGTTGGTTCCGAAGAAGCGACCCGCTTCTACGCCGGTTGCGCGCTGGAAGCCGGCCTCGGATTCGTCAACAACATCCCCGTGTTCATCGCCAGCGATCCAAAATGGGCAAAACGATTTGCGGATAAGAATCTACCCCTCATCGGAGACGACATCAAAGCGCAAGTCGGCGCCACTATCTTGCATCGAGCGCTGGTGGATCTTTTCCGCAAACGTGGCGCGAAAGTTGTGCGAACCTATCAGTTAAACACAGGCGGCAATACCGATTTTTTAAATATGCTGAATCGCGCCCGTCTGGCATCGAAGAAAACCTCGAAGACTGAAGCGGTACAATCGGTGATGGGGGAACGCTTGATGGACGAAAACATCCACATCGGGCCGAGCGATTACGTGCCATGGCAGCTCGATAACAAAATTGCCTTTATCCGCGTGGAAGGCCGGCTCTTCGGCGATGTGCCGATGGAGGTCGATGTGAAACTTTCCGTCGAGGATTCGCCAAACTCGGCCGGTGTGGCGATCGACGCCATCCGTTGTTGCAAGCTTGCGCTTGATCGAGGCATCGGTGGCGTGTTGCATTCCCCTTCTGCGTTTTTCACGAAACATCCTCCGGTTCAGATGACCGACGACGAAGCGTACCGCTGCGTGGAGCAATTCATACGCGGGGAGCGCGAGAGCTGATCTCCGCGACCGTTTTCCGCTAAATCGCGCGGCCCGCCCATTCGCGAGTGAGCTCATCGCGATCGTATGCAAGGAGTTCTCCGGTTGCGGTCGAATAAATTGCTGCGCTGACCAGTGCGCTCGTGAGGCTGGAGATCGCCTGCCAGTATGCCGCCATCTGCGGCCGGTAAAGCTCCTTGAGGATGTCGATCTTGTCCGTCGCGATCCGGTTCGTTTTCCAATCGAGAATGAAGACTTCGTTCGTTTTCTGATTGAACAATACAAGGTCGACAATCCCTTCCAGGCATTTTCCGCCATCCCGACTTGCACCGTTGATCTTCCAGAAGAAAGGCATTTCGGTCCGAACCAAACCGGCGGCGCGCAAATGGCTGGCCAGCCCCGCAGACGATTCGATCTGTTTTTGCAAGAGCTGCCACTCCCGCTTCGACCGCGCGACATCTGGCGATGCGGCGACGGCACGGTCGAAGACTACCTGCCGCTCCGCCGGCTCAGAGCGCCAAATGATCTCCTCGGCGAAATCGTGCCACCATACTCCGTACCGCGTTGCCGGATTATCGATCCGGGGCGGTCGTAGCTCCGGCTCGATCTCGATCCATTCCTCAGTGCTCGGCGCTTGGGCAGTGTCTTCTTTCGGAGCGAACTTGCTGGGGGTCACCGTCTCGATAATCGAAACCGCTCGTTGCCGCGCGATGTCAATCCAACCGGTTTCTAATCGAAGCCCGCTTAAGGTATCAGCATCAGGTTCCGGTTCGCGCTCGAGCTGGCGCGCAGCGGTCTCCTCGCAGGATGTTGGTTCCTCTGGAACGTCGGCAATAATTTTTGCGTTCGGCTCCTTCGCGTCGGCTTGGAGCCATTTTAGTTGCGTATCGCCGTGCACCCCGCGTTTGCCGCGAAAAAAATCGACGTCCATTGCAAAGATGAGCGTGTGGCGCGCACGGGTAAGAGCGACATAAAGCAACCGTTCCATTTCCTGGCGCTGGATCCGCTTCAATTCCTCTTCCAGATCAGCCCGATCACTCCGATCGAAGGCAATGAACGGCTGTTCGCCGGGCAATACCATCGGATAACGAATGTTCCCGCCGAGTCGCGCCTCGCGCGCGAGAAACGGAACGATTACGGCGTCCCACTCCGATCCTTTTGCTTTGTGCGCAGTGATCAGTTGAACCGCGTCATTCTCGGCTGGTTCGGTCTCGCGGACCTTGTCAAAGTTGCGTCGAAGGGCGAGCGCAAAATCAACCAGCGATTCTTGCCTCGACTCCGCCGCCGCCGCGCCGCTTAGCAATTTATCGAGTTCTCTAAGCGGGTTGCCAAATTCTTCGCGGGGCAATGTGCGCAGCCGCTCGCGTAATTGCGTCATTTGTACAATTTCGCGCGCGGCGGTGAAGAGCGGCTGATGCGCCAGCCTTCCCCGAATCCGACTAAGCAGATTCAATGCGTCGACGACTACGCCGCGACCTGTAGTCTTGTGTTCGATCTGAAATTTGTATCTGTCGCCTTGAGCAAATCGCGCCAGTTCGTCGTCCGAGATTCCGAATACCTCGCGCAGAACACCGACGATTTCGTAGCTCGCATTCGGATCGACCATGATGGAGAGCAGCGCGGTCAGCCAGGCATAAGCTGGATGTTCGGCTTGTCGATCGCTTTCCGATTGAACCTCGACAGGAATTCGTTGCTCGATGAGCGCATCGCGCAGGACGCGTAACCACGGCTTGCGCGGGCAAAGGATTGCAACTTCGCGCCAGCTTCCTGCCCGCAATTTTGGCAGACCAGTGTCGTGCAGCCACACCGCCAGTAGCTCAGCTTCAATCTTCGCCCGTTGAGTTTCAGGCAACGAAAGATCGACACCGCCGCCGACCTCGAAGCGGATCACCTGCCCGGGTAAAATTTCGGGACGCGGATTCATCTCAACGAATTCAACCTGGCCGTCGGTGTTGTTGAGAATTTTTCCGAAAGTGTCGTTAACGAAATCAAGCTGTGCCCGGTCGAGTCGAAACGTGACCGAAAACCTCAGCTCTTCGGCCACACTGGTTTCAACAAGCGCGCGATGAAGTTGCCGGTAATGCGCGAGATCCGCAGGATCCCGGTAAATCGATTGCTGGAAATCGCCGACCATTGAGAAATGACCGGATCGCGGGGGCAAGTGTCGATCTTGCAACCACTGGCCGCGCGCTTCGACGGGACGAGCGACTTCGATAAGCAGAAGAAACTGCAGTGGGTCCGTGTCCTGGGCTTCGTCGAGGAGAACACGATAATTTTTTCCGCGAATTCGTTCGGCGACGTTTGGCAGTCGCAACAACTCTACTGCAAGCGCAACTTGATCGGGATAAGTAATCGCGCCCCGAGCGAGACGGAACTGGCGGTAATCACGCTGCACTTCTGCGGCGACGCGCGACGCACAAGCGCTTGCCCATTCTCTCAGAGGTCGAAACGCTTCGCGCCAGCGGTCAGTAAATTCTCTGGCAGTCGTGGCGCACGATGGCCATGGTGCGAACTCGTCTGTATCGCGCCAGCGCCGCAGCCAGTCCCGTAGTTGCGCTTTTGCTTTCGGGATATTTTTTGCCTGCGGACTTTCAAAGGCAGCTTCGACTTTGCTGAAATCGCATTCCGGACAGCGTCCGAGAGAGGCTGGCGCCGTGAAATTGTGATCCTGCGTGCGCGCCAGCTCCATCAACTGCCGTGCCTGCATCAATCGTAAAAGAAGACGTCGATTCTCTGCGCCTAACGAGCGTCCGATCTTTGCCTGTTGTTGGACAAACTCATTCCACAAATCGTCATCATCAGTGATCGTTTCGAGTCGCGCGGGCAGTCCAAGGTGATGTCCATGCGTCGCCAGGAGCTTCATGCAAAACGCGTGGATAGTTCCAAAAAACGCTCGGCCGAACGCTTCCACGGTTTCGAGCGGAAGACCGGCTTCGAGAATCCGTTGCCGCGTGCGTTGCTGCATATCATCAGCGGCGCGGTTCGTATAAGTGACAACCACCAGTTGCGGCAGCCATTCAAGCGCACGGTGTCGATTTTTCGCCATCTCGACAATGCGGTCGGTGATCGCACGTGTTTTTCCGGAGCCGGCGGAAGCGATCACTGAGAAATTGCGATCCAATTCGCGCGCAAATCGCTGTCGCGCGGTTTCATCGGCAATCGGCGTCACTTTGCTTCCTCCTCGTCCTCAACTGAAAAAGCACGATGCGTCAGCGCCCACTTCTCCTTGAGCAAATCAGGGTCAATCGGCAGCGTCGCGAGGGGATATTTCCGGACGTATCCGAAATCAGCGTGGACTGGGCCGAGCATCCCAAAGACGCCGGTCGTCTGCATCCGATGCAGCTCCAGCCAAAAATCCTTTTGGGCGAGCACGTCAGCCAAATGAAACTGCGCCTCGAACTCTTCCGCAGGCGAAAGCAATGTTAAGCGTACCTCCTCGCCGCCCAGCGCGTGAACCGCGAGTGCGTAGAGCGCGAGCTGAACGCCGCGACCATCGATTAATTGCCTCCGGAATTTTCGCTCGGGCGTATCCTTGCGCCGCAGCTCTTTCAAACGAAAACCGCGTTGCCGGCCGGTCTTGTAATCGACAACCCAAAGATCGCTAAAACCAATTTTCGCCTGCTTAGATTTGCGCCGCGCGAGAATCAAATCGATCCGACCGCGAACGCGCAGTGTCGCGTTTTTGCTGACGTTAATCAAACTGGGTTCATCCAACGGCCATTCGACCGCCATCTCGGACCAATCCCGTAGATCGGATATCTTCGCAGCAAGGCAATCCGCAATGTAAAGCGCGTTGCTCCAACCGGAGCCCCACCAATCAGGCAGCATTTTGCTGCGGTCGGCGCAAAGTTTGCTGACTTGTTCGCGAAATTCTCGCGCGTGTATCTGAACGCGCTCGCGGAGCTCGTCCGCCCGATTGACGCCGACAAATTTTCGTTGATCGCCGTTGGGAACGCTATCGGCGAGCCAGCGATGGACCCATTGGCCCGTAGCAACAGCCCATGCGTCGCCGTCGTCACGTTCAACGCCGAGAAAAATTTCCATCCATACGATGCCCGGCCAGCGCAACGCCAGTTCCCATTGTGTAACTCGGAGACTAATCTGGCGCTCGGAAGGATTTCGGAATGCGAATTCAAATTCGCTGGCAGCTCGTAGTAGGCGGCGTTGATCGAAGGCATATCGCGTGCGTCCGACGCTGATCGAATCAACCTTCTGGGCATCGACCGGCGACCAATCTTTCAACCAGTCGCGCGTTTGCTGTTCGATTGTTTGCAACGTTCGCTGTGAAACGCCGCGGCCACGCGCATTGAAGTAAAGCCAGGAGAAAAATTCACTCGGGTTTGCAATTCTGCTGGGGGTTGATTCGGAATAAAGATTCGCGCTCGCGCCGATTGCGTTGCTAACGGTTTCGACCAGGTTCAAGAGCTGTCGTCGACGAATCTGGCGTTGCTCATTGGGACCAAGAAGGAGGGTTTTGCCTTCTCGCACGCTCCAATGACCTTCACCCTGTTGCCCCCGCTTCGAAGCACGCCGGTTCAATGTTCTGTTCTGGCGATTCAGCTCAACAACCCTTTCATCGCGAACAAATGTGAGTTCTTCGTCCAACGCTGGCCAGGTCTCGTCGTTTAACCCCGCAAAAATTAGATGCGACCATGGCTGTCCCTGTGCGTCCGCGCAGGTGAGCAGATGCACCCGCGCATACGGATGCGCACCGAAATCATCGCGCTCAAATGATGGCGCGCTCACAAGCTCGCGAAGCCAGCGCAGATAGGAGTTCTTCGAAACATTGCTTGATAACCGCTCACTCCAGTTGCGACTGAGTCGCTCGATTTCGTGCCAACGTTCTTTCCAGCCGAGCCGCAAAAAAATTTTGCGCGTCTGCGAAAGAAATTCGACGAACCCCGCGGTTTCGGGCAAGAACTGGATTTTCTCCAAGGCCCTCGCCACCGCGACGCCATGCCGCATCTCCGCGGTGTTCGCGCAGTAATCGCTCAGCAACTCGATATCGTCGATGAGAATGTCGTTATAAGCGCGTCTCAAAGTCTTTTCGATTTGCGAGATCGATATCTTCTCGAAAATGTCGGGATTCGTTGAGCGTAGAAATCGGAGCAGCAGTTTTAGCCGCGGTGCTCCTTGCAATTCCAGCCACGCGCGCCAGGCGTCGTCGTCGAACGCGCTCGGCGCGAGATGCGCAATGCCGTCGTTGTGTCGGATTTCGGCCGATTGCAGAAACGTCGCCACCAACCGCGCAAGCGCCCCCGGCCTGGGAAATAAAATACCGAGACGTTCGCACTGCGGGTCGCTCAGGAATTTTGCAGTCAGCGCTACGATCGCCCGCGATTGCTGGGTTGTGTCGCGGCCAATGAGGAAATGGATGTCGGCCGGCAGAGATGGAGTGACTAAATCGGACCGATCCTCAGCCAAATGGCGGGAAAAAGGTCGCGAAACGGCAGATGGTGGTGGAAGAACTGCCGCCGGACCGACGTTTTCCTCCCATGTCCCGACCCAGGTTTCATCGAGATCGCGGGCTTCATCACGCGGATCGTTCAAGACAGTTGTGGCACTGATTGAAGCGAGTGTCGCGGCTCGGAGCAGCGGCCACAGCGGCCAATGCGCTGCGTCGAATCCGAACAGCAACAAGTTACTAAAAAGAGGTGGCGATTGCGGAGGTAAGGCCACGTGGCGATCGGCGTCGTACACAAAGGTGAAGCCGCACTCGCGCGCTTGCTTCTCGAATTGTTCAGCGATTGCGCGCAACGCCGGCGCTTCAATTTCCTCAAAACTCCAACCGGCGGCACGGAGTTGATCGAGTGCGCGCAAAAAATGATCTGGATCGCGTGCTATCGACTTTGCGAGAAGCGCAGCTTCGCTATTGCCGTCCCCGCCGGGAAGTTCTTCGGCCGCGATCGCAAGGAGAAGTCGAAGATGTTCCCGCAGGGGAATGTTGAGGTCGTGGCCGCGAAGCAAAAGTTCACGCAGTTGCGGAGGAGAAAGAAATTTCACCCCGAGCAGCGATTTGCCCTCAGCGAGCAGTCGATTGCGAAAGAAATAGGCTTGGCTACGTGACGCAGTTACGACAACGACCGGTCGTTCGTCTCGTAAACCATGAGTGGCGATTTTCTCGAACCACGGCCGGACGGCATTCCCCCATGCCGCTTCTGGCGAAGTGGCGAGGAGGAGGGAGACTCGCCGGGCAGAAAGTCCTTCGTCTGTTTTCTGGGGCATACCTCACATTTGTCCCATACGGCATTTCTATCGCAAGCGGCGCTTGTCGCCCAGACGTCGCGTGAAACCTGCGCGATCGAGTCTTTCAAGAAATGGCACCATGATTCGCCGCGAACTCTCAAGCTCTCGTCGCAGCTCGCTTACCGTAGCTGGTCCATTCTTGGAAATGAAAGCAGCGACTGTATTTCTCATCTGTTCAAAGTTTTCGCGCATCAACACCACATCCGATGAGATTTCAATCACTTCTCCGCTGTCTATCAGAAATCTGAGAACTCGTTGCGCATCCAGGTCCCCTTCGAGCTCCCTGCGCGGCGGTGGATCGAACGGTTTCCTGCATAATGCTTCATTAATTTTCGCCGCGACAGGTTGCAGCTTTGCCGGCAAAGCCGGCCGATGTGAACGCCGTGTAATTGTCGATTGTTTCCGAACAAAATCATGCAAACACATGTCCGCGATGAGCGCTTCAAATAGATCTGTCGATTTGTCGCGCAGCGCGGCTCGCAATTCGCTCAAGTCGTAACCGGCGCGTTCGGGATTCTTGTTGAGTTCATTGTCGATCAAGCGCGTGGCGCGGTCTCTCAAAGCCTTCCATGTGCTGGCATTGGCCGCGATTTTGTCGCGAACGACAACTGTATCGTCGCGTTTCAGGCTCAATAAGGCCCCAGCGATCTCGCTGTTGCTGAAGTGAGATTTATCCAGGAGACCTTGAATCGATACAAATCTGTGCAGCCCAACTTCAGAGCGCACCCAAAGACGCACATCATCCGGGGCCGTGGCGCGACTCATCAGTAATTTGCGTTTCGCCTCGTCGCGAAATTCCGGACCATTTGGATCGAGCACCATTCCGCCGGCGAGAGTGTACTGCTCTGATGGATCGCGAAGAACGAAACGATCGCCGGCAAATGCAAAGATAGGCGATGCGAGTCTTAGCTGGCCGATCTCTTTTTTGCCCGGCTCAAGAAGCCTGTTCTTAAGGAGCGCGATCTTCGCCGCGGTCCGCGACGTTCCATGATGAAGATATACAAATGACCCGCTTTTCAGGGGACGCCCGTCGTGGTTTTTGCGAGAAGATCGGATTGATTTTTCGAGCAGAGCAATGAGTGTCGAATTTGGAGGGTCAAAATCCGCAATCGTTACAACGGTTCCCCGGCTGATCTGCTCCACGCTGATGTCCGGTAGATTAATCGCCGTCCGCATTCCGGGTTCGGCAACTTCCAACTCTCGCCTGTGACTTTGGATCGAGCGAATCCGCGTCTGAAGATTGCCCGGATGGACAACAATTTTCTGTTCACGGCGCAATTGTCCGCCTGTCAATGTTCCCGTGACGACGGTGCCGAACCCGCGCAATGTAAACGCGCGATCGATAAACAAGCGTGGCTTTCCATAGTCGCGGGGTGGGGGCATAGCGGAGAACTCGCTGGCGAGTGCGTTTTTCAAGACTTCGATGCCGTCGCCATTGCGAACCGAGGTCGCGATGATTTGCGCATTCGCGAAGGAGCTTTCGTGCAAACGGTCACGAATTTGCCGGGCGACAGTGTCGACGCTGCCCAGATCGCTTTTGGTGAGAGCCACCACGGCTCGTTCGACTCCCAGGTAAGCCAAAATTTGGAGATGCTCTTCTGTTTGCGGCATCCAGCCGTCGTCGGCGGCAACAACCAAAAGCGCAACATCGATTGAGCCGACGCCGGCAATCATGTTTCGAACAAAATCTTCGTGACCGGGCACATCGACGATTCCGATGTGGAACCGTTGACCCTCGGACCCGGCAAGATTTAACTCTGCGAACCCGAGATCGATTGTGATTTGTCTTTCCTTTTCCTCGGGGAGCCGATCAGGGTCCGTTCCCGTGAGCGCTTTTACCAGCGCGCTTTTGCCGTGGTCGACGTGACCTGCGGTCGCGAGGATGAAATGCTTCGCTAACATCTCGGTTCAGATTCAAGAATGCGGCGTCATCCTGAACGAAGTGAAGGACCTCTCATTTCGGCGATTGATCAGACAATGTAACGAGGCGTGTTCAAAGCTTCGACAGGGAGGTCCCTCGCTCTGCTCGGGATGACGACACTGTGGATGTAATCAAACACGCTTGGAGCATGCCGCGCGAATTGCTTCGATCACTGCCTCGTCCTGGTGCGGAAAAATTGTGCGTAGGTCGAGCTTGAAACGATCATTTGCAATGTAGCCGATGACCGCCGGAACGGTCCGGCGCAAACGGGTGGCCAAGTCAGCCGGCGAAGAATTCCTCGGAACAATTTCAATTGTAACGGATGCCATCGTCGATTTTGGCAATGTGCCACCGCCGACCTTGGCTGTGCTCCGGCCAATGCTGATTTGTAGAGGTAGATCACTCAGACCGTTCTTTATCGACGCAGCTCGATTGCACAGTTCGTCTTCGGCAACTTGCAAGAGCCCAAGCGACGGAATTTCTGCTGCCGCCTGGTTTAAATGAAGATCGATGGTGGCTTGCAACGCGGTGAAGCAAAGCTTGTCACAACGCAAGGCGCGAAACAGGGGTTCGCGTTTTAAGGCGGTAACGAATCGCTTCCTCCCCGCAATAATTCCTGACTGTGGTCCGCCGAATAATTTGTCGCCGCTAAAGCAAACAAGATCGGCTCCGGCCTTCAACGCTTCCGCCGGTGTCGGCTCGTGCTCGGCGATTCCAAATTGCTCTGTCGTTACGATCGCGCCGCTGCCCAAATCCTCCACAAAAGGAATTCGCTTCTTCTGTGCGAGCGCAGCGATTGCCGCGGTAGACGGCGACTCGACAAAACCACTCATGAAAAAATTGCTTCGATGAACTTTCAAAAGCATCGCGCTCCTGGGACCAATCCTGCGGCGGTAATCATCGATTGTCGTTTTGTTGGTGGCTCCCACCTCGCACAAGGTTGCCCCCATGGCCTGGATTATCTCGCCAATTCGAAAACCGCCCCCGATTTGCACCATCTCGCCACGGGAAATTATCACTTCTGGTTTCGTGGCAGTGAAATGTCGAACAATCAGCACTAACGCGGCTGCACAGTTATTGACCACGGCAGTCGCCTCGGCTCCGCAAAGTAACGCGAGCGCATTCTCGATGTACGCGCCGCGACGCCCACGATCCCCTGTTGCAAGATCGAATTCCAGATTGCAATAGCCCGACCCGATTTCGGCGAGAGCGCTAATCGCCTCGGGTGCAAGCGGGGAGCGGCCGAAATTTGTATGAATTACAATCCCGGTTCCGTTGATGAGCGGTTGGAGCCGGCTTGCGTGAAGTAGCTCAACAGATCGATGGAGATGTTCCACCGTCGAGTCAAATTCTGGGATCTCGCCCTTGCTGCGTAGTTTCGATAGTTCTAGTCGGACCAGATCGACAATCAGTGTGCGCGGCAGTTTGCTCGTCGTGGCGAGGCCATGTTCGCCCAGCGCATTGAGAACCTTGTTTACGGCTGGAATTTCCCGGCGCGAGCGTGGTTTCACTCTTTCACGCATATCAATGGATGCCGAGGCCGACTGGCGGTAATTCGTCCGATAACAGCAGCGCAAGGCGTTCGCCTTTGCCGCAAAATTCCAAGAACTTTCTCGAGTTTCGCCTTGGGGACGCACAAAAGTAATCCGCCGCTGGTTTGCGCGTCAGTTAAAAGAATTCGCCGCGAATCATCCGTGCTTCCCCAATCGACAGCCACGGTTGTGGCAACGAGATTTTCGCGACTGCCACCGGGTACGCAGCCTTGTTCGATTAAGTCCGCGATCTCATCACTTATCATAGGCGTCGTATTCGGATCGACTTCAGCAGAGACGCCACTGGCGCGGCACAGTGAAATCAAGTGACCCATCAATCCGTAGCCGGTTACATCGGTTGCGGCTCGCGCCAAATGAAGCTCGGCTAGTTCGGCGCCCACAATGTTCACTTTCGACATGATGGCGATGACGTTTTTCTGCAGCGCGCGCGATGCAACTCCGCGCTTGATTGCAGTGGTGGCGATGCCTGTACCGAGCGGTTTGGTTAACACGAGCAGATCGCCGGGGCACGCGTTTGCGTTTGTTGTCAGACGGCGAACATCGATCATTCCTGTGACAGCGAGTCCGTAAATTGGCTCGGGATTGCGAATGGTATGGCCGCCGATGATAGCGCAACCGACCTCGGCAGCCTTCGCGAGACCGCCGCGTAGAATCGCAGCAATCACTCTCGGCCGAACCAGGTCAGGCGGGAAACCGACAATATTCAGCGCGGTTAATGGCCGCCCGCCCATCGCGAAGATGTCCGAGAGCGAGTTGGCGGCCGCGATTTGTCCGTAGGAAAAAGGATCGTCCACGATCGGTGTAAAAAAATCGACCGTTTGCACGAGTGCACGATGGCGATCCAGGCGATAAACACCGGCATCGTCGAACGTCGTCGAGTTCACGATAACTTTTGGGTCCAAAGAAAGCGGAAGCTGCGGCAAAACTTGTCGCAGGGCCTGTTGGCTCAGTTTGGAAGCTCACCCGGCACAGGATGAAAGCGAAGTAAGTTTTCGGACTTGCTCACGCGACATGAGGGTCACCTCCTTTCGTGGAATTGTTGCAGCCACGGCGCTGTGTCGCCGTGCATTGCCGAGTCCTGTGTGCGCCTCGACACAGCGAGGCGGCTACAGAAAGTTGGCGGAGAGGATAGGAATCGAACCTACCTCGGTTCCGGGTATGCGGAACCGACAACGGTTTTGAAGACCGTGAGGACCACCAGGCACCCTTCACTCTCCAAAGAGGAAAAAACGCCCAACACTCAACGCCCAACATCCAACGTCCAACTGCCTCGATTGAACGTTGAGCGTTAAGCGTTGAGCGTTGAGCGTTGAAAAATCCTAACGGCCGAGGCGCGATGGTCTGCGGGGGAATACGGGCCGCGCTATTTTGTTTTCTTGATCGCCGTGACAATGGCGTCGAAGTCCGGCCAATCGCCGGTGTCGAGTTTGGAATGAAGCAATTTGCCATTAGCGCGAATCTCGAAAGCGCCGCCGCTTGAAGGAATCAACGTGAGCGACTTGATGCGCTCGCCAAGCTCAAGAATTTTGGTCGCCAAACTGACGGCCTTCGGCGTGTAGTTTCAAACGACGCAGTATTCTATCGATACCTCGGTTTTCACCGGCAATCTCCTTTCCGAAATGAAACTATCGGCGTGATGAAATGAGGTCAAGAAATGCTGGTTGCTGTAGAAGCGTTTGTGACAAACCCCGAATCGCAAAAAAACCAAGGGAGCTTGACACAAGCGCCTCTACACTCAAAAAGTGTAGCCGCAGCCCGCTCCACCGGACCGCGGCTTATCCCCTTCAGCAATCCCGAACGCTTTCGGGATCGTCAGCCCTGAAGATCTTCTCGGAAGCGACGCGTCAAGACGCCTTTTGCAGCGATGTCAGCTAGAAGGCGAAGTTGAGACCGCTGCGGAACATTCCGAAATTGTTTTTGATTCCGTCGATCACACCGAAGCTCAGGTCGTTCGTCCAGCCGACGTGGCGCGCAAATCGGATTTCGAGACCGGCTCCAAATTGACCGAGCACTTTGGTTTCGCTACCGAAATGGTCCGTCTGCGCGTGCACAGCGAACGCATCCGGTGGCCCTTGCGTGTGAACGATATCCCTTTCGCCGCCGCCAAAAATCGCGCCGACCCCGGCCCACGCATAGGGCGCAAACCGTGTGCAAGGAACTGGATAACGCAAGGTAAGCGTGCCGAGAACAGAGCCGATGGTATGGTCGTGATTAATTCTTCGGTGAATAAAAATCGGAACCGTCGGATCCTCGAAGATATCGAAGCCAGGCTTACTCGCGTCGAGTGCGAATCCTTCAACACCCAGACCAACATAGCGACAGAAGAAATATTTGATATCGCCTCCGCCTCCCCACGCGTGATCTCCGCCAATGTAATGATCGTAGGTGCCAAGCACGGGATTGCCCTCACTGGTGCTTTGCACGATGTCCACCAATGAAGGATTAGGCGCGAACTCGGTATTGGTGAATGCATATGTGCCCCAGAGATTCACGTTCCATTCGCGATCGCCGTACCACTCCGGACATGGCGGCGGCTCAACCTGCTTCATTTCTTTAGCTGCATCCTTATCATGGCGAGAAACCTTGCTGAGGTAACGGAACCGCGTGGACACGGGCGCTTCCGCTTCGGCTTCGCCGCGTTCGCCACCGAAGAGCCACGTAAAGGCAACAAAAACGTCAGCGATTGGCGAGTCGTGTGTGCAGCCAAACAAAGGTGAAATGTCCAGGCGAGTTTGCGCCGTCGGTTTCCACGCGATTGTTGGACCGATGCCGAAGCTGTTCACGGGATCGCCGCGCGTGTCTTTGGTCGTGATATTCCTATAAAGCATTTCTATGCCGACTTTGAGGCGCTCGTTAGGCAACAGAACCGGCGTCATGGCAGCCTGAGAGAATCCCCACTCGCGCCCACGGTCGCCGGTATTCTCTTTTTCAAAAAACCAGTTCATGGCCCACTCGACGCGCTCGAAGAATTCCTGTGCAAGGAGCAAACGAACTTCATAAGCATCGGGAACCTTGGGTGGGCCGCTTTCTTCCTCCTCTCCTCCTCCCCCTGAAGGAGGTGGAACTTCTTCGCGTCGAATGGTGCCGACGCCGAATTTGTATTCGGCGAAGATTGTTGGATTGAGCGGAATCTTGTTCCAATCAGCAAGAGCCCATCGTGCCTCGAGACTCACTGTCTGCGCGCCGCCGCCGCCATTAAATCGTTCGAACCCTGCTTCGGCCGCTATGTTAAAACGATAGGGCAGACCCATTTCAACTTCTTGTGTGAACAGGTAATCGGGAGGTCCGTGGCGAAATCCCGCGCCTTCAAAAAGTTCGCCGAAGAAAAAAGCCCATGGCGGCAATACATAGGCTTGCGTTGTGTTGGAAAAACGGCTGCGCGATAGTCCTGGAGGCGCGCCATAAGCGCTTGGCACCTCTTCGCCGGTAACTACAATTGGCTGCTCCTCCCTTAATGTTACTTCTTGCGCGGAGACTGAATGAGTAACAGTGAAAAGCATCAAACATGCACAGGCGATCAGCGGGATGAACGGTCGCCGGTCAATTCCACAAGAAAGTGACGTTTTTGTCATAATCCCGCGCATGATTACAGAATTGCAATGCGTGGCAAGACAAATTTTTGACCTGACTGATGACCTCGCTGTCACTCTGAGCTGGCCCTTCGTATGGACCTCCGCTCTTGCAGCCTAAAAATGTAGCCGCAGTCCGCTCCACCGGACTGCGGCTTCTCCACTTCAGCAACCCCGAAGGCTTTCGGGGCTGTCAGCCCTGCAAGTATCTCATCTGGAATTACAAAATTGCAATAATTAGCAAGAACAAATTCTTAATTATTTTTAGCCGGATCGGGTTTTCAGATCCCACCTTGTTTCAAAGGAAAAAAAGGCTGCAGTATCGCAAAAAAGCGAGAACCTGATTTAACGCCTTCCAATCGCGCGGCCTTCGCAGAAACCGTTCTTTGAACCAAACAGCTGAATTGCTGGTAAATTAGAATCTACTTTCCGAGCGCGTGTTGATCTCCCATTTTGACTTGGAAAATCGCGATGGAAAACTTCACCATTCGATGAACGCAGGCTGATCATCGGTACTTCCGGATCTTCGAAGTCCACGACCGTGGTCTCGACGCTGCGGAGCATTTGCAGAAAATTTTCGATTGTGAGTTGGGGACAATTCGGTTTCGCGGGATGTGAGAGCTCCCGATAAGCTTCGGCAACGGCGATCTGACCACCGGCTTCACGCACCGTGTGCGCCAGAGCGAGGTCGAATTGACTGGCACGGTCGTCAATGCGCCGCGGTCTATGATTTGCGCTCAGCCAGTAGGGAATACTTTTGTCCAGCGCAGCGATCAAACGCACATGCGCTTCGATGGATAATCGAAAGTTGCTGCTGAGATTGTCACGCCTCATTGCTTGCGAGGAAGAGGCTGCGGCCGAGTCGACCCACATCCTGAGCAATTGGGGCGTCAGCGGACAAATCGTCGAAAGACAACGCCACTTTATTACTTCGAGAAGCCGCGGGATTCGCGGGCCCCAGATTTTCCGCAAAGTATCCAGCGAGTTTGCAAACACCTTGTGTACGCAGGCGCGTGTCAATCCGTATCGTCGCCCGATTTCCGCGAAGCTCAGATAAAGAAGATCTGCGCCCGGACTGCGGCCACTCCCTATTTCTGCTCCGATTCTGGCAAGAACAAATTGTCTGTCACGAAGTGATAGCTTCAACAGCCCTTGCTCGAGCAAACTCGATAATTCGGCGGCCGCCTTGGTCTCTTCAATCTGCCCAACGTCGAATTCGCCTGAAACTGCGCGCTCGATTAATTTCTGGATCTCGCTGATCGTGCGCCATCCGCAGGCTCGGCGTTGAAGCAATTCAAAAGCGCTGCGTCCGTTGAGATCACCCAGACGCCTGGCACCGATTGAGCGGACCACGTTGGCCAAACGCATCGTTATCGGCAATTCGCTAAAAGAGAGATGGTAAATCGATTCCGGAATGGCAAAGCTGGCCGCATCTTCTTGTATCTTTGCAGCGGACCTTTTGCTTCCTGTCGCGATCAAATGGTGTGAGGCATGAACGCGGTCGCGTGAATGACCATTGCCAGACGCCTTGGCGTTTCGGGATTGTGCGCGACGCGCAAGCAAATCAAGTTCATACAATGTTTTCGGCCCACAATTCTTTTCCCAGGCAAAATCAACCACTTTCCGTCCATGCAGATCGCCAAGCACACGGATGCCGAAGCGGTCCAGCAGCGTGGTGAGACGCGCTGATGTTTGCCACGTATCCAACGGTTGATTGTGAAGTCTTGTTGGAATCTCGATCGCCTTGGAAAAAGAATGTAGAGCTAATGCTGGCATTGTGCTTCCTGGATTGATTTCCCCGGGCTGCGACGGCACACGAAAGCATTCCGGGCGGCTTTTTCACCTGTCGCTTTCATTGGTCGATTGGCTGATCATTACAGAACTGTAATGTTTGGCAAGACAAAATTTTTGGCTTCAGACTGAAGGTGTGTTTCACGCTCTCCCGACCGGCGGCTGCTTAATTGACGGATCTTGTTTAAGCAGGTACGCTTCGCCTACTGGCGATAAAAAAAGGAGATCATATGAAAACAGAGAGGCTATTATTAACGACAGTGATCGGCGCTGGCCTCGCTTGCAGCGTGGCCGCGCAGGTAAAAGAGCAACCCGGGGAAATGGTTCAGCTAAAGTCACTCCCCGCCTCGGTTCAACAGACAATCAGCCAAAAGGCGGCTGGCGGGGAGATCGTTCAGGTCAAACGGGAAGACGACGCGAATGGCAAATGGAACTACGAAGTCGTCGTCCGATCGCAGGGGAAGGAATGGGGATTCGAACTCGACCCAAACGGAAAGCTCCTCAAGACGCACAGCGAGAAAAAATAAGCGGCAACTGCACCGTAGCCTGTGGTCTTTTTTTAAGGCACTCAGCCTGCGGGCTACGTGCAGGGAGATTACACTTTAGGAAAAGTGAGACTAACGGTGGTGCCGCGACCGAGTTCACTTTGAATCCTGGCGGTACCACCGTGAAGATCGACAATCGACTTTACCAAAGCCAGGCCCAGGCCTGCTCCATCCGATCCGCGTGATGACTCCGCGCGGTAAAACCGATCGAACACCCGCGGCAAATGATCGGGAGCTATACCGGAGCCATTATCGCTGACTGCGATCTCGAAATCCGTCGCGTGCTCGGCAAGCGCAATTTGAATTGAACCGTTCTGAGGCGTGAAACGCAGCGCGTTATCGACCAGATTGCCGACGGCGCGCTCGAACAAGGCAGGGTCGGCAGAAATTTGTCCTTCGCCTTTGCAACTGATCGCGACGTGATGATCTTCCGCGATCATTTGATAAAATGCGGCAATTTTCTCCACTGCCGCGCGCGCGTCGAATCGCTGCCGCTCGACCGGCTCGCGTGCCGAATCAGCCCGCGCAACGAAAAGCAAGTTGTCCACGATTCCGGAAAGTCGTTCGCATTCGCCTATCGTGGATTCGATGGTTTCGCGGTACTCGGCAGAGCTGCGGTCGCGTGACAAAGCAACCTGCGCTTCGCCCAACATGTTAGCGATGGGAGTTCGCAATTCATGCGCCAGGTCGGCGGAGAATTGAGACAGCCTCGTAAAGGAATCGTCGAGGCGCTTAAGCATTTCATCGAAAGCGATGGCCAACGGCTGAAGCTCACGGGGCCAGTTAGCGGGTGCGACACGCTCGTTCAGGTGCGTCGGCCCGATTCGCTCCAGTGAATGCTTCATTTCTTCCAACGGACGCAGACCGCGCTTGGTGACCGGAATCGCGATGAGAATCGAGGCAAGAATGCTACCTGCAAGAACGACCAGCACCAAAATGCCAAACCTTCGCTCGACCTGCTCGTCGCTCGAGCGATCTTGCGCCACTTGGATCGTAAACTGCTGGCCACCTGCAAGCGCACGTGTCGTCGTCAATGCAAATAATTTGTCGGCAACTCGATGTTCAATCGGCACCGCAATTTCTTTCGAAGCAGCCGGCGGAAAAATATTTACCGGCAATAGCCCTTCCATCCCGGTTGTTTGTCCAATGGTCGCGCCCGCCGGATCGAGTACACGCACCAGAAACGGAGCGCGTTGCCGACTACCTGCTGTGTCGATCTCCGCAGCTACCGCAGCCAACCCGCCGCGTTGTTCGAAACTCGTTTGCAAAGCGTCGACTTTGTCCGCGAGCACCGCGTTGTCTTCGGCGAATGCGTGCCGGACAACGATCCAGTAAAAGACGCCGAGTCCGCAAGCGAGCAGGAGCGCCGCAGCCAGCGAAAAAAGCAGGATGAGCTGGGAGGCAATGGAGCGCGGTTCAGGGCGCTTTGAGAACATAACCCATGCCGCGGATGGTGTGGACCAGTTTGGTCTTAAATGGATCGTCCACCTTTGCCCGCAAGCGGCGCACTACCACATCGACTACGTTCGTATCGGTTTTGAATCCTATGTCCCATACATGCTCTGCGATTTCGGCGCGCGATACCACTTCGCCCACCGAATGCGCCAGATGGGTGAGCAGGAGAAACTCCTTCGGCGTAAGATTCAACGGAACGCCGCCGCGCTCGGCGCGTTGATGGCGCGTATCGATTTCCAAATCGTCGATGCGCAGTTTGCCTCGACGCGCAGGAGTGCGACGCAGAAGCGAACGCACGCGGGCGAGCAATTCGGAAAACGCGAATGGTTTCACTACGTAATCATCCGCGCCGAGCTCGAGCCCTTTCACGCGGTCACGCACGCTGTCGCGCGCCGTCAAAAAAATGACCGGCGTCCGCACCTTGTCCGCGCGCAATTCTTCGACCAGCGCCCAGCCATCTTTTTTCGGAAGCATGATATCGACAATGAGAAGATCAAACCTGCTAGCGCGCGTCGCGGCCAACCCCGCCTCACCATCGGGGGCGACATCGACGCCAAAACCGGCTTCGCGCAGGCCCTTTGCCAGAAAAGCGGCCGTCTTCTTTTCGTCCTCAATCACCAGAATTCGCATAAGCTTGATAATCTTTTCTTACTCTTACTCATACTCCTCTTCGTGCTCCACTACACATTCTAAACAGCATGAGCGACAGCAAGACGAGGGAGTGGACGACTTATGAGACAGATTCGTCTCGCCCGGGCGGGAGAGCAATCACGAGGCCGGCGAGCAGAAACGTGGTTGCCGCAGAGAACAGGCAATAGCGGCAGTACGCGTGCAGCAGGAAGGCCTGAACGTAAAGGAACCAGAGCGTAGCGAGGAACATCGCGCCGATGGTTAGAATGAGAAATATGCGCGCGCGCGCGTAGCCGAACACCGCGAACGTAGCGAAGGTGAACACACTGAAATAAGCAAGCACTCCAAACGAGGCCACCGGAATTCCGGCTACTCTGGCGTACGAACTGCCGAGGACTTTGAAACAATCTGGTGATCCACCACAGCCGAGCGTCTCGCCCGTTAACGCTTGCACGCTGAGGTAGGTTGCATCCGCCAGTCCTGCCAGCGAAACGATCGCGGCAACGATATAAATGATCGTGCGGAATCGCGATACGGTCATGTCTGCGATTTTTTCGCCAGCGCAGCGTTGATCTCGGCGCGAATTCCGTCCGGATTTTTATCTTTCGGGTCCAGCGGCTGATTATTGATAAACAGCGTTGGAGTAATGTTTATCCCGAGTGACAGGCCGCGCTGGCGGTCGGCTTCGACTCGTGCTCTGGCTGTGTCGCCGTCCATGTCCTTTCTGAACTTATCAAGATCAAGTCCGATCATTCCCGCATAAGATTCAAACAATTCGCGCACATTAGGGGTCTTACTCCAGGTCCCTTGTTCCCGATAGAGCACGTCGTGCATCTCCCAGAAATGGCCTTGCAGCCCGGCCGCTTCCGCAGCCAGCGCCGCCTCGCGCGCGTGCTCGTGCATCGTGAGCGGGAAATTTCGAAAGACGACACGCACACGCGAATCGTACTCTTTCTCAAGCTGCCCAAGAAAGATAGCGAACATGCCGCACGGCGGGCATTGAAAATCGCCGTACTCTTCCAGCGTTACAGGTGCGTCGGGGTTGCCGCGAATGTGCGCTGACTGGGTCTCGCCTTTTCCGAGCATCTTGTTCGCGGGAATAGAGAGGACTTGCGGGCGTTTTGCGCGGTAGAGCATCGCGCCGCTTCCGATCGTGGCCAAGGCGACCACAGCAACAATAACAAACGGCAGATATCGTTTCATAAATTACGAGCGTGAGAGCGAGAAGTTTCGACGCAACGAATCAGTCGTCAAGTGGGGTCCAGGGACTAAACACGAACGGACACGAAGAGGAAGAGCATGCCCCCGCGAATTACGCGAACAGGCGCGAATAGAAAGAGACAAGGCCGAATGTCCATGTGAATACAATCTATGCCAGCAGGGACACTCTATTAAACTCATTCGCGTGATTTCGCGGGCAGATCAATTCTTTGCGTTTGCGGGTTGTTTGTTTTGTATTTCGAAATTCGAATTTCGATATTGTAAAAATTTGAATCTTTTGACCCATCCAACAGACGCCGGTAACTTTTA
>Ga0066388_100000293_pt1 | contig 22180 bp, 24 predicted proteins | sample PanSoiMetaGPlot6_FD_64539 | JGI IMG/M metagenome (GOLD analysis project Ga0066388, IMG submission 64539) | Tropical forest soil microbial communities from Panama analyzed to predict greenhouse gas emissions - Panama Soil - Plot 6 (Hybrid Assembly) | ecosystem: Environmental > Terrestrial >...
ATCTTGATCAGCCGGTCCGGATAGGTTTCCGCGCGAACTGCACCGAATGCCGCGGCGGTGAGACCGACACCCAGCAACGCAACGAACACCATGCGTCGACGCATGAGATATCCTCCCGCCACGCACGACCGCTGCTTCAGTCGAGCTTCACGCCGGTAATCGCGACGGCGTCCGCCCACGCGGCCTTCTCGGCGTCCAGGAAGGCTGCGAAGTCCTGCGGCGAGCCGCCTTTGGGCTGCAGGCCAAGCTTGGCCATGCTCTCTTTCAGCTCGGCCGTGTGCAAAACGTCGTTCAGCGTGCCGTTGAGCTTGCGCACGACGTCGGCGGGAATGCCGGCCGGGGCGAGCAGGCCGGACCAGAAGCCGAGCGTCAGGGGCACGCCGCTCTCCGCCATGGTCGGAACCTCGGGCAGGTCGGGATAGCGGCCTTCGCCGATCACCGCGACGGCGCGCAGCTTGCCGGAGCGCACCAGCGGCACGAGTGTCGCGGTGGTGCCGATATTCATGTGGATCTGGCCGGCCAGGATGTCGGTGACGGCCTGCGCGCCGCCGCGATAGGGGATGGCGGCGATGTCGGTCTGCGTGACGTGCTTGAACAGTTCGCCGATCAGATGCGGCGAGGTGCCGAGCCCGAAGCCCCAGTTGAGCTTGCCGGGATTGGCCTTGGCATAGGCGATGAGCTCCGGCACGGTGCGGATCGGGAGATTGGGCGAGAGCACCACGACGAACGGGCTTGTCGCGACCGCGCCGATCGGCATGAAATCCTTGATCGGATCGTAGGTCAGGTTCCTGTAGATGGCCGGCGCGATCACGTGGTTGGCGGCGGTGTGCAGGATGGTGTAGCCATCCGCCTCCGCGGTCGCTACCGACTTCGCTCCGATGGTGGCGCCTGCGCCGGGCCGGTTCTCGACGATCATAGGCTGGCCGAGCGCTGTCGCCATGTGCTGGCCGACGAGGCGAGCCACAACGTCGACCGGCGAGCCGGGCGTGAGCGGGACGACCACCTTCACCGGCTTGCTCGGATAAGACTGCGCCCGTGCCGGGGTGCCGGCGAGGCCGCTTGCAAGCGCGGCGGCCAGAAGAATTCGCAAGGTCGTCATCGGCGTCAGCCTAGCAAGCAAGGTCGTTATAGGCCTGAGCCTAGCAAAGAGCGTGCACGTGTGCCCACGCGGTCTATGGGCGCGGATGCCCAACCTCTACGCCAAGCTCCAGCGCCGTGCGGTCCCAGCCCGCCTGCTCGGCGGCCGCCGCGTAGGTCTCCTGCAGGAAACCCAGCAGGAGCTGATCGGGATCGGCGGCCTGACGAACGACGTCATAGGGCAGAATGAACTGCCCGAGCGTACCGTCATAATAACCGCCAGGGGTGCACAGCGCGGATTTTCCGTAGTCCGCAGGCTCCGGATACGCATAGACGTAATACGCGGCCTTGCCGAAGCCGCCGTTGCCGGGCCAGAATCCGCAGCTGCTCACCTCGTGCGAATAGGCCTCAGCCATCACCCAGCTTCCGAGGTTCGGCGTTTGCCCCTTCGGCGGCGGGGCACGGCGGCCGGAAAAGCGGGTCACCGCCAGGTCGAAGCTGCCCCAGAAGAAGTGCACGGGACTGACCTTGCCGAGGAATCGCGCCCGAAACGCCTGCATCACCCGGTCGCTCTCGACCAGCGCCTGCCAGAAGCGCCGGACATAGACCGGATCGTACTGCGCATGGATACGATCCTCGTCGAAAGGCAGCGCGTTCTCGATCTCGACCGGCATTGTCCAGATGTGAACCGCAATGTCGAGCTGGCGCAGGCGGTTCATGAACTCATCGTAGAACTGCGCAACCGGCATCGGCGTCAGCGCGAAGGTTTCCGTTCGACCATCGCTGCATTCGATCAGCAGCCGATGCTGCTGGAAATCGAACGTCACTTCGAATGCACGCGTGCCATAGGGAATTGGCGATGTGGTCAGTCCCCGCGCGGTGACATAGAAGGTGACGTTCCACCAGTGATTGATCAAAGGTGTGAGCTTCAGCCTGACCTTGCCGACGATCTGGGTCCAGAGGTGCAGCGTTGCGCAGGCTTCGCTCCAGTTGGCGAGCGGCAGCTCCGGCCAGGCGGATCGCAAGTCATTCATGCGGATGCCCGATGGCTCGAAGGGCCCGTCAGCTCGCCGGGATGAACACGTACAGCTTCAGGCGCTCGACTTCCTGCTGGCCGACGTATTTGCCGATCTCCTTGTCGAACTGCGCCCAGGTCTTCCACGGCCGATACTCCATCAGCTCGGCGGCCATGCGCGAGCCGACCCCCGGGATCAGCAGGAATTCTTCGCGCACGCCGGTGTTGAGATCGATCTTCACGAATGCCGCGCGATAGAACTCGCGCGCCTGCTCCGGCGTGAGCTTTTGATCGATGAGATACTTGTTGAGATCGATGATGGTCTTGAACGGCCGCCGCTCGATTATGCCTTTCACGATTGCTGGCGTCATGTGCGGCAGCGGCTGCAGCCCGCTTTCGGTCGCCGTGTTGGGGTCGACGAGCGGTTTGGCGGCCTGTGCGCAGGCAGGCATTGCCAGCGCGGCCAGGAGTATCACGACGCCGGCAACGGCAAGGCTTAATCGATAGATCGTCGTCATGTGATCCCGCTCCCTTGGTCGCGCGCATCCGAATAGATGTAGGCGAGGCCGAGCAGCCCCAGTTGCAGCATCATGCCGGGGGCGAGCAGCGGCGGCGCCTTGGCGCGCAGGACTTTCTCCACCAGTGTCCACGTGCTCATTGCGGGGTCGAGCTCGAGCTGGAATTCGGCCGATCCGACGAAATGCGCCGCGAATCCGGCAAAGCCGGCGAGAACGAACAATGTCATGACCGCGACGAAGGCGAACCGGCTGCCCGCATCGCGTTTCATCACGTGCCAGACGATGACCACAAGCGCGAGCGCGATCAGAACCAACGGCACGAGCTGCACCGGCTTCTCGTAGTGCTCGAGCAGGATGAGCTCGGTCACCGTGCCGAGGAGGCCGAGCACCAGTACCGCGAGGATCCAGCGCCGCAGGCGCTCGATGAGCGTCGCGCCCGCAGTGGCTTGTTTCGCGTCCATGGCATGCCCCGCTACAGGTGGGTGCGGGCCTCTTTCGCGACCTCAGCCAAAGCAGCGTTGTACAGCCTCAGGATCTCGTTGACCAAGCCAGTGACCTTGTCGGCGTCCGGCTTGTCGGGCATCAGCGCCTGCTCGACCTCGATCATGCCCTTCTCGATCGCCACGTAGGCGTCCTCGGAGCGCGCCTTGATCAGGTCTTCGATGCTGTCCCAGTTGTCGTCGAAGGCCTTGTACGACTTGCGGGCTTTGGCGATGTTGCCGGCCTTGAGCGCCGGGTTCACTTCCCGCAGATGGGCGCGCACGATGCGCAGGCGGGCGACATCGTCGAACAGTGGGTGCAGCGCAGGCATGGCGGCGAACGTCGCGACCATCTCGTCGAACTTGGCGAGCATCGCCTGGACATCGGCCTGCACGACCGGAAAGTTGGGGCTCGGTTCGGCCAGCGCCTTGGTGATGCGCGGCTGGAAGTCGTGCTCGAGCAGGTTGTACATCGGCCGGGAGCGGACGTTGACGTAGAACTCGATGCCGTTCCAGCCCGAGTCATACGCCTCGAACGCCTCCTTGGCGGCCGCTGCATCGCGTTGCTGCAGCGCGTTGATGGTGTTCACCAGCGTCGGGCGTACCGCCTTGATGCTGGTGATCTCGAAGCGCTCCTGGGCAGCCGCCGGAGCCACCACGCCAAGGATCGCCAGGCTCGCGAACAGGGCGATGGCAACGCGGCTCATGTGCTGCATCATGGACGTACCTCCTTACGCAAAGCTCACCGGCGCGGAGTCGCGGCCGAGGGCGTGTCTCGCATTCTCGCACAAAATTGGAGCAACGTGACTCTGAATCTCGCCCGCCCGTGAAGCACAGCGTGTCATTATTTCAATACAAAGATAGCGACGTGCTTCTTATGCCGCGTGCCGCAGCCGGCCGACTCCGTCCGGGTCATGCCGAAGCGATGGATCGTCGACGAACGATCACCTGGATCAGCTGCTCCCGACGCCTTGCACGAGATTTCGAGCACTACGCCAGAATTGTCGCAGCTTTCATGCGCATCGCTATAATTCCGAATCACGCTCCGGAAGTGATGGTGCGCATCAGCGTCGCGGCGTTGATCTGATAGGCCACGGCGGTCTGTGCCATATTGATGATTGTGAGGAGCAGGAACTCGGTGTTGTCGAAAATCGCGAGACTTTGCACCTTGGCGGCGGCAAGGGCGAATAGCACGACTTGGATGATGGCAATTGCCCCCATGAACAGCACCTCGGTGGTATTGTTCACGCCTGGGGTGGCCACCTTGATCTGCTCCGCCATCGCCATGATGGCGGCGGTAACCAATAGGACTTCGACCCACGCGAGCCGATATCCGCCAATATCGAAGAGTGTTGCTCGTGGATCCTGGAAGAAGAACTGCCCGAAAATGAATAGTGCCAGAATGTAGACGAAGCCCGGTATCAAAGCAAAAAGATGACTTCTACGGCGCCGTCCTCTGTCCGCGTCGCTGACGACTGCGGCGTCCATGTGTCCGGTATCTGCCATTGAGATGTCTCCAGGCGGCAGGTCGCTAAGCACACCCAGCACATGCCGGGTAAGCAACCAGGACTACCGCTGCGGGATGGTTAACGGGCAGCCTCGCAATGAGTTCCACTTGGATGGGTCAATCGCCTGCCAAGTGAGAGATCCGTGGCTAATCAACTGGTTCGATGAACGCCTCGACTTCCGCTGTAGGTCTTGGTCGTGTGAAAACTCCAGCAATCTCGTCTGCTATTCCCTCGGAAGCAGACATGGTGCCGGCGCTTCGGCACTTCGGCTTCGTGCCAAAAGCGGTCATTCCGCAGGAGGAGCTGCACGCTAATCTGCTTTGATGCCCGCTGCCTTGATGATCGGCCACCACTTGTCGATTTCGGCCTTCTGAAAGGCGCCTAGCGCCTCCGGCGTCTGTTCGACGCTTGGCGGAATGTCGAGGCCGATATCAGCCAACCGTGCGCCAACGGCGGAATCCGCCAAGGCGGTCGTGACCGCCGCGTTCAGTCTGGCGACGATGGCTTTGGGCGTACGTTTTGGCACCCATAGGCCATGCCAAGTGGCGACGTGAAGTCCTGGCAAACCAGCTTCGTCCACTGTCGGGATGTTGGGCGCTGCAGGCAAGCGACTCTTGCCGGCGACGGCGTAGGCCTTGACCAGTCCGCCGCGCACCATCGCAATGGAGGTTCCCGGGCTCGTGCAATACACATCGATCTGTCCGCCCACGAGGTCCTGCATCGCCGCTGAGCCGCCGCGGTAGGGCACAAATATCCAGCGCATCCCGACCCTGTTTTGCATGTCGATCCCGCATAGGTGCGGCCCGCTGCCCGCACCGACGTGCCCCTGCGAGACTCTGTCGTGGTTTGCTTTGATCCAGACAATCAGGCCCTCGAGATCATGCGCGGGCACGGTACGTCTAGCCAAAAGCAGGGACGGGCTGTTGGCAATCAGGGCGACCGGCGCGAAATCGTTCACAAGGTCAAAGGGAAGAGCGTAGACAGCGCCGCTGTTGACGAACTGACTCTGGCTGCCAAGGATCAACGTGTGCCCATCCGGCGCGGCCCGCGCGACACGAGCCATACCGAGGGTGCCGCCGGCGCCAGATATGTTTTCCATGATGATGGGTTGTCCGAGGACAGCTTTCATGGGCTCGGCGATGATCCGCGCGATGGCGTCGGTCTGCCCGCCCGCGGCGAACGGCAACACCATTGTGACGGGGTGCGATGGATAGACCTCCGCCGCATTGCTGAAGGATCCCACAGCAAGAACAAGCGAGGCCAGAAGCAGACTGTGCGTTCGCATGGTCGGGTTCCTCGGGTACGTTCCGCCGCGTTTTCCGCGCCGGACTGCTTGCAGACCGTACGGGAGGATGGATATAAGGGGAACTGGCTTTTCACTGCTACCCATATAGATTTTCGCTATGCAAGAGAGTCGCTCGGCGCATCAAGTCAGCCGGCGCCTGCGGTTTCGGGACCTTCAGGTCCTTTTCGCAGTCGCGAGCACCCGCAGCATGGCGAAGGCGGCAACCCAACTCGGCATAACACAACCTGCCGTCTCCGACATCATTGCCGGGCTCGAACAGATGTTTGGGGCACGGCTGTTTGATCGGAGCCCGCAGGGCGTCGAGCCGACTATCTATGGCCGGGCGTTGCTCAAACGCGGGCAGGCCGCATTCGACGAGTTGAATCAGGGCATCCGCGACATCGAGTTCCTGGCCGACCCGACAACAGGTGAAATCAGACTGGGATGCCCCGCGACAATAATCGCCACGATCCTCTTGCCGATCATCCAAGATTTCAGCCGGCGATACCCACGCGTCAATCTCCAAGTGGAAGATTCGATCTCATTCGCGCGCGAAATTGGAGAACTGCGCGACCGAAAGTACGATTTTGTCTTGGGACGGCTGGTCGGTCAGCCCGAGCGGCTGGGAGACGATTTGGAGATCGATATTCTTTTCGACGATCCACTGGTTGTGGTTGCGGGGGCGCAGACCCGATGGGCGCAACGCCGAAAGATCGACCTCGCGGAACTCGTCAACGAGCCATGGACGTTACCGCCCGCCGATACCCTCAACACGCGTTGTGTTACTGAAGCGTTCCGAAAGCGGCGTTGCGATATGCCGAAAATTAGTCTGGTAAGCTTTTCCGTGCACCTTCGCACGCAACTGGTTGCCGGCGGGCAATTCATTACGGCGCTGCCGAAGTCGATTGCCGACCAGTATTCCCTCAAGGTGCTGCCCATCGAATTGACGACCCAGCCATATTCGGTCGCAATCTTTACCCTGAAGAACCGATCTTTGAGCCCGGTCGTCGAGCGCTTCATCAAATATGTCCGCGACTTCGCGCGGTCACTGCCGACTTCGAGAATCTGATTGCGTCCGGTTCGGGGTCAGGACCGACGAAGCTCAGGACGAGCATAATTGGTCCGTTCTCGAATGCTTAGCGACGTCGGCGATATGGCGACCTAGTCGAGCTTGATGCCCGCTGCCCGCACGACCGCGACCCATCTGGGGCCCTCCTCGGCAAGCAGCGCGGCGAAGTCCTGCGGCGCGCCGCCGAGGGGATCGCTGCCAAGCTTCCTGAGCGCGCCTTTCATGTCGTCCGCGGCGAGCGCTTCATTGATTGCCCGGTTGAGCCGCGCGACGAACTCCGCGGGCGTGCCGGCCGGTCCGGCGACGCCGGTCCACGACACCGCGACGACGCCGGGGATCCCGCTTTCCGCCATCGTCGGCAGCGCCGGCAGCTCCGCGCTGCGGGTGCGGCTGGTCACCGCCAGCGGGCGGATCTTGCCCTCGTGGATATGGGCCAGGGTGACGGACGTGGGCTCGAGCGCCATGTCGATCTGCCCGGTCAGCATGTCGTTCATGGTGGTGGCGGCGCCGCGATAGGGAACGGTCGTGAATTGGATGCCGGCCCGCATCTTGAACAGTTCGCCGACCAGGAGCGGCGTCGCGCCTGCGGGCGCGCCGAAGTTGAGCTTGCCCGGGTTGGCTTTCACGTAGCTGACGAACTCCGGCAGCGTATTCGCCGGCACGCGCGGCGCGACGATCAGAACGAACGGCGTGCTCGAGAACAGCGCCACTGGGGTCATGTGCCGGATGAGGTCGGCCTCCGGGCTTGTGGTCACGACCGGGATCACGCTCAGCGTCATGGTGCCGCCGAACAGGAAGGTGTAGCCATCGGGCTCAGCGGTCGCGACTGCCTTGAGGCCGACGGTGCTGCCGCCGCCAGGCCGGTTCTCGACGATCACCGCGCCGAGGCTCGCCGAGAGCTTCTGGGCCAGGAGGCGCGCCATCACGTCGATCGGCCCCCCTGCCGGGAACGGCACGATCAGCTTGATCGGCCGGTTCGGGTAGGACTGTGCTACGGCGGGCGCGCTTGCCGCCGCCAGCAGGACCAACGCGAGCAGCGTACGGATCATGGCGGTCATTCGGGCTGGACGCCGGAGAGCTTCACCATGTTCACCCATTTCGGCCGCTCCTTGGTGATGAAGACGGCGAAATCCTCCGGTGTGCCGGGATTGGCGATGGCGCCGAGCTGCTTGAAGCGCTCGCGCAGCGCCGCCGAGGTGATGCCGCCATTGATCTCGGTATTGAGCCTGTCGACGATCGGCCGCGGCGTCCCCGCCGGCGCCACGATGCCGGTCCAGGAACTGGCCGTGAAATCCGGCACACCGCTCTCGATCATGGTGGGAACGTCGGGAATCTCGGGCAGCCGCGCCGCGGTGGCGACGCCAATCGCGCGCACCTTGCCGTCGCCGATATGGGCAAAGGTGACCGAGGTGGTCTCGAAGCCGAGATCGACCTGGCCGCCGATCATGTCGGTGAGAACGGTGGAGGCGCCGCGGTAGGGCACGATCACGATATCGGTGCCGGTCACGCTGCGGAAGCAGGCCGCCAGCATGTGCGGCGGGGCGCCGTTCGGGATGCCGAAGTTGAGCTTGCCCGGGTTCGCTTTGGCGTAGGCGATGAGTTCGGCGACGGTGCGCTGCGGCGCATGCGGCCGCCCGATCATCACGTAGGGCACGCTCGAGACGAACGCGATCGGCGCAAAGGCAGTGGCCGGGTCGTAGCCCGCATTGGGATAGAGCGTCGGCCCGATGGCGAAGGTCGCGGCGCTGCCGACGAGCAGCGTATAGCCGTCGGGTTCGGCGGTGGCCGCGGCCTTGCCGGCGATGGTGGAGCCGGCGCCCGGACGGTTGTCGATGACCACCTGCTGGCCCAACGTGTTCGACAGATGTTGCGCGACCAGGCGGCCCATGACGTCGACCGGGCCGCCGGCCGGGAAGGGGACCAGGAGCCTGATCGGACGCGAGGGATAGCGGTCCTGAGCCTCTGCCGGCGCGGCCGCCGCGGCTGCCGCGAGGCCAAGCACGATCGCCGCGAGCGCCGCCGCTCGTCGCATGACGGTTGTCTCCTTGGCTCAGGTCTTGCGGCCGCTCGCCGTTTCCAGGATCTTCACCATGTCGGAGTAGCCGCGCGCCCGCGCATGACCGAGCGCGGTGGTGCCTTGCCGGTCCTTGATCTCGGTGTCGGCGCCGGCCTTGACCAGAAGCTCGACCGTCTCGATGTGGCCCTTGCTGTTGTTGCCGAGGAGGACGGCAGCAATCAGCGCGGTCCAGCCCATCCGGTTGACATGATCGAGCGGCGCCTTCGCCTCGATCAGCGCCCGCACGATCTCGCTGTGACCGAGGTGGGCGGCGGAGATCAGGGCGTTCCCGTCCAGCGGTCCGGTGACCTTGCGCGGATCAGCCCCGCCAGCGAGCGCGATCTTCAAAAGCTCCATGTCGTTATTGACCGCCGCGAGCGTGAGGAGGTCGAAGCCCTGCAGGTCGCGCGCATTGGGATTGGCGCCGAGCCGGAGCAGCGTGCGCACCGCCTCGTAATGTTTGCGGAACGCCGCCACGTGCAGCGGGGTACGGCTGTTGGCGTCCTGGATGTTGGGCCGCTCGCCCTCGGCGATGAGCCGCTCGATCTCGCCGACGTCGCCGTTTGCCGCGGCGGCGTGCAGACCGGCATAGACTGCGACGTCGCGATCGGTTGGAGCCTGTTGGGCGTGGAGCGTGGTAGCTGCGGGCGTGCCCAGGGCGATCCAGGCGATCGTAACGGCAGCGGCGGCTGTTGCAGCGGGTTGAAACATGGCCATTCCGGTCGAAGCACCCCCAGCGCAAGGATAGCACGGCTTGCCGCAGATCGGGGGGAGGTGCGAGCCTGTGCCGCGACATTTGATGATGTCTTACGGCGTCAGCGCGGCAAAGGAATGAGGCGGGACGGCGGCCGCCGCCTGGCCTCGGTGGTGCTGCGGTGGATGCTGGTGTGCCCGACGGAGCGCGCAACCGCCTGGCTGCTCGGCATGGTGCGGAACGGTTCCTAGTACTGCGCGTCCGAGCCTTGCCGAGCCGGGATATTGACCCGTCCATTGATGGACTTTGCGATGCGATTATCGCACTGCACCAGGAGCACGGGGGCGCGCGGAAGGGCGCCGCTTGCGTATTTCAGCCTATTTCGACGCGACCCGGTCGGTGCTGACGACGCGCACCGTGCGCGCCTGGCTCATGGCCTGGGCGCGGTCGCGCAGGCAGTTCGGCTCGTAATAAGGCCACGCCTGCTGGGTGCAGTCCCGGCCAGTCGGACGGAGGTCGAGCCGGTCACTCTTGACCACCTTCGGCGGGGTGCTGGCATCGGCCACGGGGCTGAAGCCCGGAAACGCCAGAACCACGCCGGCCCCGATGGCCATTGCCGCGAACCCGGGAACAAGCTTGTCGGTCATCATGATGGCAAACCCCTGTCTGCGCCCATTCGACGGGGCGCCACGCCCCATTTGCCCGTTGGTCGCAGGGCCATCACAAAAGGTTCAGGTTTGATTCAAGGTTTAGCTGTGGATTAGGCGCTCTTCTGGGAACCACGCTGGACATCGGCCCCGGGGCAAACGAGTTGGAAGGACCGCGGCCCGCCGCCAACCCCTTGGCCGCCGACCTTGCGGCAGGGGGACGGCCGGGTTAGACCCCGCGCATGCCGCGGACCGCGCTTTTCCCCGGAACGTTTGATCCCGTCACTAACGGCCACCTCGACGTCGTACGCCAGGCGGCCCGGCTCGCTGACCAGCTCCTGCTTGCGGTCGGCACCCATCCCGGCAAGACACCCCTGTTCACCGCCAAGGAGCGGCTGGAGATGCTGGAGGAGACCTGCACGCCGATTGCGCGCGCGGCCGGCAGCACGCTCCGCTGCCTGACCTTCGCCGACCTGGTCGTGGCCGCGGCCCACCGCGAGAATGCGTCCATCCTCATCCGCGGGCTGCGCAGCGGCGCTGATTTTGAATACGAGATGGAAATGGCCGGTATGAACGCGGCCATGGCGCCGGGTGTGCAGACGGTATTCATTCCCGCCTCACCGTCGGTGCGCCCGATCACCGCCACACTGGTCAGGCAAATCGCGTCCATGGGCGGCGACGTGTCGGCGTTCGTGCCACCGTCGGTGGCGGCCCGCCTGAAAGCAAAGTTTACCGGCAAGGCCGGCCGTTAGGAGATCCCTCATGATTCGTATGCTTGCTGTTATTGCGACTCTCATGTGCGTGACGCCGGTACTCGCTGGGCCCGCGCAGCCGCTGCCGGCGGGGCTCGATCCGCAGAACACACTGCTGATCGATACGGTACACGGCCAAATCGTCATCAAGCTGCGCAACGACATCGCGCCCAAGCACGCGGAGCGGATCAAGACGCTGGCGCGCGACAAGTTCTACGACAACGTGCCGTTCCACCGCGTAATCGCGGGCTTCATGGCGCAAACCGGCGACGGCCAGCGCGGCGACGGTACCGGCGGCTCGAAATACCCGAACCTGCAGGCCGAATTCTCCAACGTGCCGTTCAAGCGTGGCATCGTCGGTGCGGCGCGGACGAACGATCCCAACTCAGCGAATTCGCAATTCTTCATCATGTTCGCGGAGGCGCCTCACCTCAATGGCAAGTACACCGTCTTCGGCGAGGTCGTTCGCGGCATGGACGTGGTCGACAAGATCAAGAAAGGTGAGCCGCCAGTGAACCCGGACAAGATGCTCAAAGTCCAAGTTGCGGCCGACGCGCGGTGAGGGGCGATGCGTGCCGCCGTCGCCATCGCGGGGGCGGTTGCCGCTGCCAGTTGGGCGGCGCTGCTGCCGGCTGATCCGGCGGGGGCCTGCAGTGTCTTCGACCGGCGGCCGTGCTCGCCGACGCTGTGCAGCGTGTTCCGGCGCCATCCTTGCATGCCGGATTTCGAGCCGCCGATCGGGCAGGATCTGCGGCTGACGATCGAGGTCGCTGCAGCACCCCCCGGCGACGACAACCGCGGGGACGCGGGAGCGGAGCACAAGCTCGATTCGATCCGCGACCTGTTCGATGCGCTGCGCGCCTGCTGGGTCGACCTGCCGACGGCCGAGAAGCGTGACGGCATGCAGGTGTCGGTGCGCCTGAGCTTCAAACGCAACGGCGAGATCATCGGCACGCCGCGGCGGACCTTTGCGACGCGCGAGGCGCCGCCCGAGGTCAAGGACGCCTATTACAAGTCGGTGACCGAGGCGCTCGAGCACTGCGCGCCGCTGCATTTCACCGACGGGTTCGGCGGCGCAATCGCCGGCCGGCCGATCGCGATCCGCTATGTCGACGACAGGATGCAGGAGGAACCATGACCGATTCTGAGAACACGATGGTTCTCGAAACCACCCAAGGCAGGGTGGTCATCGAGATGCGGCCAGATCTCGCACCCGGTCATGTCGCCCGCATCAAGGAGCTGGTGCGCGACAAGTTCTACGACGGTATCGTCTTCCACCGCGTCATCGACGGCTTCATGGCGCAAACAGGTTGCCCGCGCGGGACCGGCACCGGCGGTTCGGGCCGCAAGCTCAAGGCCGAATTCAACCGGGAGCCGCACGTGCGCGGCACGGTCTCGATGGCGCGGTCGTCAGATCCGGATTCCGGCGACAGCCAGTTCTTCATCTGCTTTGCCGACGCGCGCTTCCTCGACAAGAAGTACACGGTCTGGGGCAAGGTCACCGAGGGAATGGAGAACGTCGACAAGATCAAGCGCGGGGAACCCGTGAGCAACCCCGACAAGATCGTGAGTGCGCGGATGGCCGCCGACGCCGCCTGAGCGGTGTCGGGGCAGGTCCGAAGCTAGGCGGCGGCCTTGTCTTGCGCCGCCGTCGGCTCGGAGTCACACACCCAGGCTTGCTGCGCGAACCATTCATGGTAGGTCCGGCAGATCGGACAATAGGCGCGGCTGAAGAACACCGGCGTTGCACGAAAGCTTTTGCTGTCCGCGACCAGTCCGGTTGGGATGTCGCGGCCCGTATCCGGGCACTTGATCATCACCGCGCCCATGACTGGCTCTCCCGACTCTCTTTCATTTTCCATGACCGCGCCGTAACAGCCGGATGCGACGATCATTTGACACGGACGCGGCGATATCGCGACGAATGCGCTGCACTGCAAGCGATTCACGGTTGCAATGCAGCGAGAATCGAAGACTCGTTCTGCGTCATTGTAATGATTTATCCGCCTTTTAAAGAATTTTGTAAGTGAGCATTTGCGGAACCGCGTCATACGGGAGCGCGTTGACAGCAACCTACGAACATCATCTCAGAGGACTGCGATGCCGCGACCGCGCCTTCACGAAGACACGCTCGCACCAGCGTTCGTTCCTGGTCGTCCGCGCACGCGCTATCTGGTCGTGCGCCACGAGGACTCCTGGCACATCAAGTTCGACGGCGAGGAATACGGACCCTACAACAGCGAGCGCGAGGCCATGCTGTTCGCTGTGGACGCCGCTCAGAAGCTCGGTGAGCAGGGCGAAGAGACCGAAGTGCTCCGCCTCGACGAAGGAGGCGAGCCGCAGCCAGCCTGGATCTACGGACAGGATCCGTATCCGCCCAGGCTGTAGCCGCGCATCCACCCCGCCGCAGCCGCCGCACAGCGCGGAGCCTTGCCCTTTCTGCCGCGGCCTGCCATGGGCTTGCGGGCAGTGCGCACCGATCTTTTCGACTTCGATCTGCCGCCGGAACGGATCGCGCTGCGTCCCGTCTCGCCGCGGGACGCGGCCCGGCTCCTGGTCGTGCGCCCCGGCGCGCCGGTTGAGTTCGATGATCGCGCCGTGCGTGACCTGCCCGACCTGTTGCGCGCCGGCGACGCCCTCGTGGTCAATGACACCCGCGTCATCCCGGCGCGTCTCACCGGCCGGCGGCTCGGCCGGGGCGAGGAGCCCGTGATCGAGGCGACGCTGCACCGGCGGCTCGACGGCGCGCGCTGGCGCGCCTTCGTCAAGCCGGCGAAACGGCTCAAGCCCGGCGACGTCGTGCGTTTCGGCCAGGAGGGCAAAGTCTGCTTCCTCGGGCAACTCGACGCCACGGTTGAAGACAAGCGGGACGGCGGCGAGGTGACGCTTGCCTTCGCGTTTCACGGTGCCGTGCTCGACCAGGCGGTCGAGGAGCGCGGCGCGATGCCGCTGCCGCCCTACATCGCGTCACGGCGTCCGCCCGATGATCGCGACCGCGCCGACTATCAGACGATGTTCGCGCAGGCGGAGGGCTCGGTCGCCGCGCCCACCGCCGGGCTGCACTTCACCGACGCGCTGGTCGATGGGCTGAACGCGCGCGGCATCGCGCTCTATCGCGTGACGCTGCACGTCGGCGCCGGCACGTTCCTGCCGGTCAAGTCCGAGGATACTGCGGGTCACCATATGCACGCAGAAGCCGGTAGCGTGAGCGAGACTACCGCCGCGGCGCTCCACGCGGTGCGCCGGGACGGCGGGCGCATCGTCGCGGTCGGCTCGACCTCGCTGCGGCTGCTCGAAAGCGCTGTCGGCGAGGACGGGCGCATTCGACCGTTCGCAGGCGAGACCACGCTGTTCATCACGCCCGGCTACCGCTTCCGTGCGGTCGACGCGATGCTGACGAACTTCCACCTGCCGCGCTCAACGCTGTTCATGCTGGTGGCGTCGTTCTGCGGGCTCGACGAGATGAAGCGCGCCTACGCGCATGCGGTTGCGGCGGGCTACCGGTTCTATTCCTACGGCGACGCCTGCCTGCTGTTCCGCTAGGGCATGATCCCGAAAAGTGGAAACCGGTTTTCGGAAAAGATCATGCGCCACCAATAAAACAGAGCGAGATGACGATGCAGAGAATAGGCGTCCCGCGCTAGTGCGGGCCGGGGCAGAGCTCGACCTCGACCGTGACGTGGGACAGCGCGGGGAGGTCGGCGAGCCGGCCCTTGTAGACGCTCGGCGCCTGGGGCTGCGCGGACATGAGCGACACGATGCCGGCGACATGGCCCGGCCCGACGCGCCACAGGTGCAGATCGAAGATGCGGTCGCCGTTCCGCTCGAGCCGGTCGGCGATCTTCCGTGGCAGGGCCGGATCGGGACTCATGTCGAGCAGCACCGCGCCGGCCGACCGCACCAGGCTCCACGCCCAGGTGGCGACCACGACGGCGCCGATGAGGCCGACGACCGGATCGAGCCAGAGCCAGTCGAACGCGCGCGCCGCGAACAGGCCGACGATCACCAGCACCGAGATAATCGCGTCGGCGGCGACATGGATGAAGGCCGAGCGCAGATTGTTGTCGCGCCGGTAGGCGTCACGCCGGTGATTGTGGTCATGATCATGATCATGATCTGTCTCGTCGTGGTCATGGGCATGGGCATGACCTTGTACGTGATCGTGACCGTGATCGTGGTGGTGGTCCTCGTCGCGCAGCAGCCAGGCGCTCGCGAGGTTGACGAGAAGGCCCAGGAATGCAATCGGGATGGCTTCGTTGAAGGCGATCGAGACCGGCCGGAAGAAACGGTCAACGGATTCATACGCGATCAGCAGCGCGATCATGGCGAGCACGATGGCGCTGGCGAACGCCGCCAGGTCGCCGAGCTTGCCGGTGCCGAAGGCGAAGCGACGATCGTCGACGTAGCGGCGGGAATAGGTGTAGGCGAGGGCCGCGATGAGGAGCGCGCCGGTATGGGTCGACATGTGCAGGCCGTCGGCGATAAGCGCGACCGACCCGAACCAGATGCCGCCGACGATCTCGGCGATCATCATGGCAGCGCAGAGCACGATGACCGCCCAGGTCCTGCGTTCGTTGCGCTCGTGCGCCTCGCCAAGGAAATAGTGCCCGTGCCGGTGGTCTTCGATCGAGTGCGAATGCATCGCCGGTCTCCCTCGCGCCTTATCGGGCGTGACCCGGTGCCTTCAGGTCGCCGCCTCGCCGCGGCTTTGTTCTATATAGACCCCTCGGGCGGCCTTTGCCGCATGTCCCCATGAGCCCATGTTCGTTCCGCCTGATCGCGTCCGACGGCGAGGCCCGCTGCGGCGAGATCGCGACCGCGCACGGGCCGGTGGCGACGCCGGCCTTCATGCCGGTCGGTACCCAGGCGGCCGTGAAGGGGCTTGCGCCGGAAACCGTGCGCGCCGCCGGCGCCGACATCGTTCTCGCCAATACCTACCACCTGATGCTGCGGCCGGGCGCCGAGCGGATCGCGGCGCTCGGCGGCCTGCACGCGTTCATGAACTGGCCGCGGGCCATCATCACCGATTCCGGCGGGTTCCAGGTCATGTCGCTGTCCGAGCTGCGCCAGATCGACGAGCGGCACGTCACCTTCCGTTCGCACCTCGACGGCGCGATGGTCGAGCTCTCGCCGGAGCGGGCGGTGGAGATCCAGGCGCTGCTCGGCTCCGACATCGCGATGCAGCTCGACGAATGCGTCAAGCTGCCGGCGCCGCGCGCCGACATCGAGCGCGCCATGCGGCTGTCGCTGCGCTGGGCCGAGCGCTGCAAGCGCGCGTTCGGGGACGCCGGGAGCGGGGCGCTGTTCGGGATCGTGCAGGGCGGCGACGACGCCGGCCTGCGGCAGGAGAGCGCACGCGCGCTCGTCGACATCGGTTTTCACGGCTACGCCATCGGCGGGCTCGCGGTCGGCGAAACGCAGCAGGTGACGTTGCGGGTGGTGGAGGAGGTGGCGCCGGCGCTGCCGGCCGAGCGGCCGCGCTATCTCATGGGTGTTGGCACGCCGGAGAACCTGCTCGATGCGGTGGCGCGCGGCATTGACATGTTCGACTGCGTGTTGCCGACGCGCAACGGCCGCCATGGCGTGGCGTTCACGCGGCGCGGCCCGGTCAGCCTCAAGAACGCGCGCCATGCCGCCGATCCGCGGCCGCTCGATGAGACGAGTGCGTGCCAGGCGGCACGCACCTATTCACGCGCTTACCTCCACCACCTGGTCAAGGCGGGCGAGATGCTGGGTGCCATGCTGCTGTCGGAGATCAACGTCGCCTATTACCAGGAGCTCATGGCCGGGATGCGCGGCGCCATCACGTGCCGCGGCTTTGCCGATTTTCAGGTGCAGGCCAAGGCCGGTTGGGCGCAAGGGGACCTTGCGCCCTTGTAAAAATCCGGCGCGAGGCTCTCGACGGCCTTGCCCGGTGCAAAATAGAATCGCTCAAGGGAACATCGGCTACCGTCGTTCTCGAGGAGACGTGCATGGCGATCAGCCTGAAGGTCAATGGGGCGACCCGCTCGGTCGATGCCGAGCCGGACACGCCGCTGCTCTATGTGCTGCGCAACGATCTTGAGCTCAACGGCGCGAAGTTCGGCTGCGGGCTCTCGCAATGCGGCGCCTGCACGGTGCTGGTCGACGGGGTCGCGACCCGTTCCTGCGTAACGCCGATCTCGCGGCTCGGCCAGGCCGAGGTAACGACCCTCGAAGGGCTCGGAACGCTCACGAACCCGCATCCGCTGCAGAAAGCCTTCATCGACGAGCAGGCCGCCCAATGCGGCTATTGTGCGAACGGCATGATCATGACCGCCGCCGACCTGCTCAAGCGCAAACCGCAGCCGACCGAGCAGGATGTCCGCGCCGCGCTCGCCAACAATCTCTGCCGCTGCGGCACCCATAACCGCCTCGTGCGCGCGGTCCTGCGCGCCGCGCAGGCAAACGGGAGGACCTGACCATGAACGCCCCCCGTCTCACGCGCCGCGATTTCACCGCCGGGCTCGGCGGCATCGTGCTGTCGTTCAGCCTCGCTCCGCAATTCGCGTCTGCCCAGGACAAGCCGCGGCTGCCGGGCAGCCTCGAGACCAACCGCATGCTCGATGCCTGGCTGCGCATCGGCGCCGACGGCAAGGTCACTGTCTTTACCGGCAAGGTCGAGCTCGGCCAGGGCGTCATCACGGCGCTCGCCCAGATCGCCGCCGAGGAGCTCGACGTGCCGCTCGCGCAGGTTACCATGGTTCCGGCCGACACCGGCCGCACGCCAAACGAAGGACAGACCGCGGGCAGCCAGTCGGTCGAGAACAGCGGCACAGCGCTGCGCCTCGCTGGCGCGGAGGTGCGCGCCATGCTGTTCGAGCTTGCGGCCAGGCGTTTCGGCGTCGCCGCCGACACGCTCAAGGTCAGCGACGGCGTCATCACGGCGGCGGACGGCCGCAAGGTCGGCTACGGAGAGCTTGCGGGCGAGGCCGATCTCAAGCGTGAGGCCACCGCCCAGGTTAAGCCCAAGGCGGCCTCCGATCACAGGATCGTCGGCAAGCCGGTCGAGCGCCTCGACATCCCGGCGAAGATCACCGGGGGGGCGGCCTTCGTGCAAGACCTGCGTCTGCCCGGCATGCTGCACGGCCGCGTGGTGCGGCCGCCGCGCTACGGCTCCAGGCTCGATGCCTTCGACGAGGCCAAGGTGAAGGCCATGCCGGGCGTCGTCACGGTGGTGAGCGACGGCAGCTTCCTCGGCGTCGTCGCTCAGCGCGAGGAGCAGGCGATCAAAGCGGTCACTGCGCTCGCAGCGTCAGCGAAATGGACGGCGGGGCCGGAGCTGCCTGATCCCGCGCGCGTCTACGAGCAGCTGAAGGGGCTCAAGACCCAGGACAAGGTCATCAGCGAGAAGCAGGCGCCGCTCCCGGAGGGCGCCAAGCTAGTCGAGGCGACCTACCACCGTCCCTATCAGGCGCATGCCGCAATCGCTCCGTCCTGCGCGGTGGCACAGCTGCAGGAGGGCAAGCTGACGGTCTGGACCCACAGCCAGGGCGTCTATCCGCTGCGCGGAACGCTCGCCAAGGCGCTCAAGATGCCACCGGCCGGCATCCGCTGCATCCACATGGAGGGCGCCGGCTGCTACGGCCACAACGGTGCCGACGACGTCGCGCTCGACGCAGCGCTGCTGGCGCGCGCCGCCGACGGGCGCCCGGTGCGCGTGCAATGGATGCGCGCCGACGAGTTCATGTGGGAGCCCTATGGTCCGGCCATGACCATGCAGGCCAGCGCCGCGGTCGCGAATGGGCGCATCGTCGACTGGAGTTACGACGTCTGGAGCCAGAGCCACAACATGCGGCCGGGCGACCCGGACGGCATCAACCTGCTCGCCAGCTGGTACATGGCCGAGCCGCATCAGCCGGGGCCGGCGCGCCAGGCCGCACAGCCGAACGGGGCCGGCGACCGCAACGCCATTCCACTCTACGACCTGCCGCGCCACAAGATCACCCATCACCTGATCATGGACAATCCGATCAGGACCTCGGCGCTGCGCACGCTTGGCGCCTATGCCAACGTGTTCGCGATCGAGTCCTTCATGGACGAGCTTGCGGCCGCCGCCGGTGTCGACCCGATCGAATTCCGCCTCGCGCACTCGAAAGATCCGCGTGAGCGGGCGGTGATCGAGGCGGTGGCCAAGGCCGCCAGCTGGAAGTCGCGCGAAAAGGGCGACGGCAGCCGCGGTCGCGGCATCGGCTATGCCAAGTACAAGACGACCGCGACCTACACCGCGGTCATCGTCGAGGTCGAGGTCGATCGCGCCAGCGGCACCGTCAAGGTGCCGCGCGCGTGGGCCGCGGTCGATTCCGGGCTGATCATCAACCCGGATGGGCTCACCAACCAGATCGAGGGCGGCATCGTGCAGTCGACGAGCTGGACGCTTTACGAGCACGTGCGCTTCGACCGGACCGGCATCCAGTCGCGCGACTGGCGCAGCTACCCGATCCTGTCGATCGCGGACGCGCCCAGGATCGAGACGGTGCTGATCAACCGGCCGACCGAACGGGCGCTCGGCGCCGGTGAGGCTTCACAGGGCCCGGCGGTGGCCGCGATCGCCAATGCCTTCGCGGCGGCGACCGGCCGGCGCATCCGCGACCTGCCCTTCACGCCAGAGCGGGTCAAGGCGGCTCTGGCATGATCGACGCGCCGGTTGCCAAGCGGCCGGCGTAATGCTTCCAACGACAACAAACACGGGCTGGGGAGAGCGAAGGAGGACACGATGGCAGTTCAATTCGCAGTCAACGGCACGCCGGCCTCGACCGACGCGCCGCCGCATACCCCTCTGTTGTGGGTTCTACGCGAGGGGCTGAAACTTACCGGCACCAAATATGGCTGCGGCACCGGGCTGTGCGGTGCCTGCATGGTGCATATCGACGGCAAGCGGGCCTTCGCCTGCCAGACCCAGGTATCGGACATTGCCGGGCGCTCGGTGACCACCATCGAGGGCCTGTCGCCGGATTCCTCACACCCGCTGCAGAAAGCCTGGCTCGCCGAGCGCGTGCCGCAGTGTGGCTACTGTCAATCCGGCCAGATCATGAGCGCAGCCGCGCTGCTCAGGGACAAGCCGCACCCCACCCGCGCGGAGATCGTCGAGCACATGAGTTCGAACATCTGCCGCTGCGGCACCTATCAACGCATTGTGCGCGCGGTCGAGCGCGCGGCGCGGGAGGGCTAGTGCCATGACACGCCCGATCGCTCTTGAGAACATTCAGGTGTCGCGCCGCCAGGTGATGGTGGGCGCGGCGGGGCTGACCTTCGCGGTGGCGCTCGCCGGACGCGCGGATGCGGCGGAGCCGGCAACGCAAGCCGCCGGCAAGGCGCTCAGTCCCTGGGTGAGCATCGCCGCCGACGGCAGCATCACGATCATGTCGCCAGCGACTGAGATGGGGCAGGGGACTATGACGTCGGTGCCGCTCATCATCGCGGAAGAGCTTGACGCCGACTGGTCGAAGGTGCGCGTGATGCCGGCGCCGCCGATCGATGCGATCTACGGCAATCCGGGCTTTGCCGGCATGATGTACACGGCGGGCTCGAACGCGGTGCGCAGCTATTACCGGCCGGCGCGGACTTTTGGCGCGCAGGTGCGCCGCGTGCTCGTGGATAACGCAGCGAAGCACTGGAGCGTCCCGGCCGCCGAACTCACAACCGAGCCGAGCGCGGTCGTACACGCCAAGTCCGGCCGCCGCCTGAGCTACGGTGAGATCGCGGCGTTTGCCGAGGTGCCGGCCACCGCGCCCGAGATCAAGCCCGAAGAGCTCAAGAAGGCGTCCGAGTTCCGGCTGATCGGCAAGGATGTCATCCGGGTCGAGCTGCCGGGCAAGGTCAATGGCAGCGCCAAATACTCAATCGACGTGCAAGTGCCGGGCATGCTCTACGGCAGCGTGCTGCGAGCGCCGATCGAGGGCGCGACGCCCGAGCGCGTCGATGACGCCAAGGCGCTGGCAGTCAAGGGTGTCATCAGGATCGTAAAGCTGCCTTATGGGGTGGGCGTCATCGCCGAGACTCCGTGGGCCGCGTTCGATGCCCGCACCGCGCTGGTCGACGCCGTCACCTGGAGCCGCACCGGCAAGGCCTGGGGCTTCGACAGCGAAAAGGGGTTGGATGTTCTGGCCGCCACGGCGCGCGACCCCAATGCGCGGGCGACCGAGTGGTTCAAGGCCGGCGATCCACAGACGGAGCTGCCGAAAGCAGCGACGAGCATGGAAGCCGAATATCGCTGCGACTATGCCTATCACGCGCAGATGGAGCCGCTGAACGCGGTCGCCTTGGTCTCGCCCTCGGGGGATGCCGCGGAAATCTGGTGCGGCACTCAGAGCCAGACCATGGCGCAGGAAGGCGCCGCCAAGGCGCTCGGCATCGCGCGCGAGAAGGTCAAGCTCAACGACATGCTGATGGGCGGCGGCTTCGGACGCCGCGGACCGCGCGACGCCGATTTCATCGTCGACGCGGTGCTCTTGGCGAAGGCAGCCGGACGGCCCGTGAAGGTGCACTGGACGCGCGAGGATGACGTCCACAACGGACGCTTCCGGCCCCTCTCCGGGCACTTCCTGCGCGCCGGGTTCGACGCGTCGGGCCGGCTCGTCGCCTGGCACCATCGTCTCGCGGGGGACCGGGTGACGCCGTTCTTCGATCCGGTGCGCTACGAGCGCGGCGGCCGCAAGGACGGGATCCTGATGAACGGCGCCGATCTTGCCGGCTACGACGTGCCGCATCAGCTGGTCGAGCAGTTGTACCAGGACACAGGTGTGCGTACGGCGCCGCTGCGCGCCATCGGCTTCACCGCCAACAAGTTCGCGACCGAGACCTTCATCGACGAGATCGCGGTCAAACGCGGGATCGATCCGGTGGCGTTCCGGCTCGAGCTGCTCAGGAACACGCCGCGCGGACACAAGGTGGTGGAGACGGTCGCCCGCATGGCCGACTGGGGCAAAAAGCGCGACGGCCATGGCCTCGGCTTCGCCTTCATCGACTACTCGGGCTCCCAGCTTGCGGGCGCCGCCGAAATCTCGCTTGATCGCCGCACCGGAGCAATCAAGGTGCACAATTTCTGGTGCGCGATCGACTG
>Ga0066388_100000294_pt1 | contig 22177 bp, 17 predicted proteins | sample PanSoiMetaGPlot6_FD_64539 | JGI IMG/M metagenome (GOLD analysis project Ga0066388, IMG submission 64539) | Tropical forest soil microbial communities from Panama analyzed to predict greenhouse gas emissions - Panama Soil - Plot 6 (Hybrid Assembly) | ecosystem: Environmental > Terrestrial >...
TTCCAGGATTCCCAGGGTCTGCGGATCAGGGCCGGCAATGGTGGTAGCCTAACTGTTGACTACCAGGGTAGAATTGAGAGCTTTGGTGAGGTAGGCAAGGTAGCTGAGCGGACTTTCATGTCCAGCAGCGCTCTTGCTGGCGAAGCAAGCAAGGCGAAAGCGTTGCCAGCTACTCTAGCCAAGCCAAGCACGGTAAAGAGGACGACAACGCGGGTGGACAGCGATAGGCACCTTTCCGAGGCCCGCAACGGCCGCTATCGGATCATCGAGGACAGCCCGGCACGGCAGTACATCCCCGGCGAATCGCTCGATGGTGGCAGCCGTTCCATCGATGTTCCCTATCGCTTCAGTGAAGGTCGTCTCGATGCCGACTAGTTAGGTTGGCTCTTTAATCGGATCTGGAGTACAAGCAACATGCGTAACCCGACAATCGGGGTCGTTTCCCTGGGTTGTCCCAAAAACACCACCGATACCGAGGTCATGCTCGGGCTTTTAAACGAAGCCGGCTTTCCCATTACCTTCGACAACGACCAGGCCGACATCTGCCTGGTCAATACCTGCTCCTTCATTCAGGATGCACGGGCCGAGTCGGTCAGGACTCTGGTCGAACTGGCCGCAGAGGGCAAGGAGCTGATCATCTCCGGCTGCCTGGCCCAGCATTTCAAGGATGAGCTCTTAAGCGAGCTGCCGGAGGCCCGAGCGCTGGTCGGCACCGGAGACATCCACAAGATTGTCCAGGTTGTCCAGGCAGTGGCCCAAGACTCGTCGCTAAGGGTGGTCGAGGTAAGCCAGATACCCAATGACCATTCGGATCAAGTCCAGCCGCGCCTGCAGACAGGCATAGGCGCCTCAGCTTACCTGAAGATTGCCGAAGGCTGCGACCATCGCTGTACATTCTGCATTATTCCGCTGCTGCGCGGAGACTACCGCTCTCGCTCCATTGAGTCGCTGGTCAAGGAAGCACGTATACTGGTCGCTTCCGGAGTTCGGGAGATCGTCCTAGTGTCGCAAGACTCAACTTATTATGGCCTGGACATATACGGCCGGCAGGCGCTGGCTGAGCTTCTAGAGGCCCTCCAGGAGATTGAGGATCTGCAATGGATCCGAATCATGTACTTCTATCCGAGCGAGGCAAGCGACAGGCTGCTCAAGACCATGGCAGCGCTGCCAAAAGTAGTTAAATATGTCGACATCCCTCTGCAACACAGTCATCCGGAAATCCTAAAAGCCATGGCCAGGCCGCAGGAGCCGGCAACGGTAGTGAAAAGGATTCGGGAGCTTGTCCCCGAGGTAGCCATCCGTTCGACCTTCATTGTCGGCTTCCCCGGCGAGACCGAAACACACTTCGAGCACCTGATGGAATTCATTGGCGAAAATAAGTTTGATCGGCTGGGCGTTTTCACCTACTCACGCCAGACAGAGGTGGCCAGCGGTCTGATGCCCAACCAGGTCCCCGAGAAGACCAAGAAGTGGCGGCGCCGGCGGATAATGGAAATTCAGCACGCCATCTCCACCGGTCTCAACCGGCAACTTATCGGGCGCCAGCTCCAGGTCCTGGTTGAAGGCTATGATCAGTCGAGAGCTGTCTATTTTGGACGCAGCCAGTGGGACGCACCGCAGATTGACAATCAGGTATACATTCGGGCAGGCGCATCTAACCACGTAATAATTGGTGACATCGTGCCGGTGCGAATCGAGGAGGCCAAGCCGTACGACCTGATCGGTTCAGCTGTCGGGGATTGAGACGGAAGCAGGCCGGCAGCCATGTCACTGCCGGTGGTGCAGTCCAGCCAGGCGCAGCCGCTCCCCGCGCCGGTCTGTAGCCAATCGACCCTTGACAACCCGCGGGCTGGATGTCAGAGTAGTAAAAGTTGCCTGGCCGGCAACCAGGTTTGTTCAGCCACGAAACCCCACATACCCAAGGTTTACAGTCACGAGTCAAGGACCAATGTCCCGGTCGACCGTTTCAATAGCGCAGTCAGACAGGCGGGAGGCGGTGATGGTCAGCAACATACACCTTCTTTTGGGAATCACCGAGGACGCAGCCTGGACAGATGTTAAGAAAGCCTATGCCCGGCTCATGGAATCACTGAATGACCAGGACATATGCTGCCAGTGCACCGTGCTCGACAAGGTGAAGGCCGCCCGCGAGCGGCTCAGCAGTACCTATGAGCACCTGAAAAAGCCGGACATACGTCGGGCTTACAACTTGGACAGGCAGAGAGAAGCGCAAAAGGAAACAGAGTATTGCCGCCCCAAGCTGGGGCAGCTGCTGGTAGCTTCCGGACTGATCAGCCTGGAGGAGCTGGATGCCGCGCTGGAAATCCAAAGGAACACCGGAACCACTCACGTGCCGCTTGGGCAGCTGCTGCTTGCCATCGGCTATCTGACCGAGCAGCAATTGGATTACTATCTGCGCGTGCAGCGCTTGAGCAAGCTGCCGGCCGACCATCCGGAAAGGTGGGGACAGCGCCTGGTGGAGCTGGGGCTGGTCACCGATGACCAGCTAATGGTAGCGCTGATTGAGCAGCAGAACACCGGCTCGACGCTCCGGGAGGCGCTAATTAAGCGTGGTTGGCTAACCGCCGAAGTTCTGGACCGGATCTTCTGACTGCTCTACAAAAACGCTCTCGCGGTCTCGCCTGGAAGGCTCTGCAAGCGCGAGCCAACCTTGGCGCGGCGCTGTGCCGGCCGTTGAGTATGGCCCGGACCGCATGACACCGCCGTTTAGCCTCTGCTCAACTGTAGAGACTGCCGGCAGAGATCGGTAGCGATGCGGAACAGGTTGCCAGCCATGGTCAGATGGTCGTAGTCGAAGTTCTGGCAAAAGAAACGCATCTCCTCCAGCCCGTCGGCTGCCTGAGCAATTGCATAGCGCATCATCTGGACCGCGGCATCAAGAGAGCGCGGGCAAGGCTCCGAAGAGAACGCTTCGGAAGCGCGCCTCAGCGAACTCTCCAGCTTATCGGCATACTCTTCGAAGCCAGCGAGCAGCCGATCGTCATAGATGTCCAGAGAGAGAGCACGGATCTGGCGCTGGTAGGTGTTCAACAGCCTGGACACAGCCTGGCGGGACGGGTGGAAGATCTGGCGCAGGTAGCGCTCCCTTCGCAAATCCTCATCCAGCGAGTCACCGGACTGGGGGAAAGCAATCCTGGTGCGGTTTAAGCCGATGCTGGTGTCGTATGCCGAGCGTTTTGCCCTGTCCTTCAGCGTCTCATAAGCCTCATTGAGGCTCATCATGAATTCGTTGGCGTTTTCCCGGTCGGCCTGGCTGTGCTCGCTGTGGCCCACATCGGGGTGGCAGTCCTTCACCAGGCGCCGGTAGGCCCGCTTGATCTCAGCAAAGCTGACGCCAGGCTCAATGCCAAGAACCTGGTAGTGCGTCTTCTTGCCCATCATCAACTGGACCAGCTCCGCGACACCCTTAACCGAGGAATATCAGGATAATTCCTCGCTTTCATTATGACCAGGCAGGCGCGCCGCGGACAAGCCTCTCTCGAGCCGGCCCACCGGCCCGGTCTGGCAGCTAAGAATTGTGCGAGCCACAGCCTGGTCTATAATTGGGCTGTCCGGGATCGGCACGCCGCTCACGCCAGCCAGAGAGTCTGAGAACCACCGGCAGCGGCACCGCTGAGAGCAAGAGCAAGGGCCAGATGTATTGCCCATTTTGTGACCACAAAGACAGCCGGGTTTTGGAATCGCGCCTGACCGCCGAAAATTCCTCTGTGCGCAGACGCAGACAGTGTGAGGCATGCGGGCGGCGATTTACCACCTACGAGCGTGTGGAGGTGATTCAACTTCTCGTCGTAAAGAGCTCGGGAAGTCGCGAGCCGTACATGCGGGAGAAGCTGCGCGCTGGAATCAGCAGGGCCTGTGCCAAGACAATGGTGACAGCAGAGCAGGTCGACGACCTGGTGGATTCTGTGGAAAACGAGCTGGCAGCCCAAGGCAAGCGTGAGGTTAGCTCAAGCTCGCTCGGCGAGATGGCGCTTAATCGCCTGCGCGATTTGAATCAGGTAGCCTACGTGCGCTTTGCCTCGGTTTATCGTCAGTTTCGTTCAGTCGAAGACTTTATTGGCGAGCTCGACAGGTTGAAGGATACGCAAGACCCAGCGGCGGACTCCGGCAGCGAGGACGGGCGAGCCACCGTATCTAGTGCTCAAGGCCTGGTCTGAGGCGGGCTCCAGTCGAGGCCGTGCCCGGCGGGCGGCTGGCAATTCCAGGTAAAAGCGTTCAGACCGGGCTTGCTCAGGGCGGGCGCCTGGTTAAGCAATATTTTATGAAGACGATCTTAATGACAAAAGCGGCTGGAGGTCGGCTCGGCTACAATGCTAAGTCTGCCATGGTACAATGGCACACTGTTTTCGACTCTACAGACGTGCTTGTGACCGGCGGGCAGCCAGAACCTGCAAGCACAGTTAGAAACGCGACTCCTAGAAGAACGGCAAGCCATGAACCAAATACTGAAAGAGATTGAAACGCCCTTGCTCAAGACGAATCTGCCGCGCTTGAACATCGGCGACACCGTCAAGGTCTTCGTAAAAATCAAAGAGGGCGGCAAGGAACGCACCCAGGGCTACGAGGGTGTGATTATCAAACGTCACGGCTCGGGGGTCAATGAAACTCTGACAGTGCGCCGCGTCTTTCAGGGCATCGGCATTGAGCGGGTCTTTCTGATCCACTCACCACGGGTTGAGAGGATCGCCGTACAACGCCGCGGTCATGTGCGCCGGGCCAAACTCTATTACTTGCGCCAGCGCACCGGCAAGGCCACACGCATCAAGGAAAAGATGGGCGCCAAGCGGGAAGCTGCTCAAGCGACAGCAGCCATGCCTGGTGCCGCCGGCCCGCAAGGTCCAGCAGAAGCTCAAAGCCCATAGGTCATGGCCGCCGGGCGCAGTGCGCGGAATAAAGGCGAAAGCGATTCAGCCTTTCGCCAGATTCAAGATCAACTCAAATGGGTTGATCTTATCTTTGAGGTGCGGGATGCGCGGGCTCCGGAAGCCAGCCGCCACCCGAACTCCGATCAGCTATTTGGCAGCAAACCACGCCTGGTCATCCTGGCCAAGGAAGACCTGTCCGACCAGGCAAAGGTAAAGCGGTGGCTCTCAACGCTCTCGGCCGGGACTGGACAGGCCGCGCTGGCTCTCAGTCTGAAGTTGAACAAGGGCCGAGACAGGCTCATCTCCCTATGCCTGGAGTTGACCGCTGCCCGGCGTGAATCGCTGTTCAAGAGGGGCCGCTTGCCACGGCCAATGCGGGCTTGTGTGGTGGGCATGCCTAATGTGGGCAAATCCAGCCTGATCAACTGGCTCATTGGCCGCCACAAAACTCAGGTGGGCGACCGCCCGGGCATCACCAGAGGAAAGCAGTGGGTGCGGCTCCACCCTCAACTGGAGCTGCTCGACACACCGGGCATCCTACCGCCGGTTTCCTTCTCCCCGTCCGTGGCCCTGAAACTGGCTCTGCTCAATCTTCTTCCCGAAAGCGCTTACGACCAGGAGGAGGTGGCCAGGCAGGGCATCGCGATCCTCAGCCAGCTCTACACCGGCGCGCTCGAGCATTACAAGATAAAGAGCGAGGACTTAAGCCTTGAGCAGATTGCTACCGCCAGGAGCTGCCTTGTGGCCGGCGGCAAGCTCGATACTCGGCGTGCTGCCGCCATTTTTTTGACCGACCTGCGAGCGGGCCGGCTGGGACGAATCACCCTCGATTCTCCGCCCACTGATCTAATAAAATGAGGACGAGCTCGAGAAGATGAAGAGAGCAATGCAAAGTCGATTGAGCGATCTGTTAGCCTTCGACCGGTCCATGGTAAGGCCCTTAAGCGCTGTCCGGAAAACCGGGAGCTCCCGATCGTCCGGCCAGGCTCCATCCTCTCCAGCGATCGGCGGGGACAAGCCGGTCCTGGATCAACTGCTCAACCTGCCCGGGCCGGCCAGACAGCTGGCCGTGATCGGAATTGACGAGGTTGGCCGAGGCTGCCTGGCCGGCCCGGTAGTTGCTGCCGCGGTGACACTGCCGGTGATTGAGCCGGGCTCTGAACTGACACACCAGCTCAACATGCTCAATGACTCGAAGGTGCTGGCTGCCCGCGAGCGGGAGGAGCTTTCCGAAGTTCTCCTGCGTGTGGCAAGCTGCTCGATCGCTGAAGCGTCCGTGCAGGAGATCGATCAGATCAACATTCTGCAGGCGAGCCTTCTGGCCATGCGGCGAGCACGCCTGAATCTGCAGGTGGTATCGCCAGTGGTGGTGCTCGTGGACGGGAACAAGAAGATTCCCAAACTTGCCGATCGACAGATAACGGTGGTAAAGGGGGATTCACTGTCGGCTGCCATCGCTGCAGCCTCAGTAATCGCCAAAGTTTATCGGGATCGGCTGATGTCCCGCCTGTCTGAGCAGTTCCCCGACTATCTCTGGCATCAGAACAAAGGTTACGGCTCGCCGGCCCATCGTGCAGCGATCAAGCGCCTGGGACTCACCGCATGGCACCGCAAATCTTTCTCTTTAAGCACATGACCAATAACCGGCTGCCGGCATAAAGTGCCCGGGAAAGATCGAGCGACAGCCCCGGCTTTAGCCAAGGGTAGCAGGCAGGTTGATGTTAATGATGGACGCGCTCGAAGGCGTGCCGGCATCGAGAGGCTGAGTCTTGGACAGCTGGTCGATCAGGTAGTCAACCCCGACCACCGTGATCATGAAAGATGCTTCCGTGCGCAGAATGTAGCCCTTCTCACGCAGGTACCAGAGCACGTATTCGATGTCACCCATGGTGCAGTTCAAACAGTCCATCAGCATTTTGGCTGAGGCGCCACCGGTCTGCGGACGTTTCCGGCGGGCTTCCATCAACACCTGCAGAACGGCCAGGCGCAACTCCACCTCGCTCCAGTGGAGCGAGGGCTTCGGCATGCCCATGGAGCCGATGCCGCCCGGGCCCTGTTGCTGTTGCTGCTGCTGTTGTTGCTGCTGCTGCTGAGCAGCGGCCTGAGCCTTCACACCGAGCTGCATATCATAGGCCTGGCGCTTGGCGGCATCTGACAGAGTTCGCCAGGCCTCGGTAATTGTCTTGAACTTCTCCGAGTCTCCGGATTCCGAGTTATCCGGATGGTACATTGCTGCCAGAAAGCGGTAGGCATAGCGAATGATGGTCGGGTTCGCGTTCGGATCCACCTGCAACAGCTCATAGTAGCTAAGCGCTTTCGGCGCTTGAGCTTGCGGTTTGGGTGGTGGGGGAGGTGGTTGCCATGACATAGTTCATTGCCCCTTTAAAATGCTGTTTGCAATTACTATCCGCTGTATTTCCGAGGTTCCTTCATATATTTCCGTAATCTTCGCGTCACGCATATGACGCTCAGCCGGATAATCAGTAACATACCCATAGCCGCCAAAAATTTGCACACATTTGACAGTACTGCGCATGGCCACCTCGGAGGCATAGAGCTTGGCGTGGGCAGCCTCCCGGGTGAACCGCTGGCCGCGCTCCTCAGCCAGGCTGGCATGATAGGTCAAGAGTCGCGCTGCATCAATCTCAGTCTGCATCTCAACCAGCATGAATTGAATGGCTTGAAACTGACTGACCGTCTTACCGAACGCTACCCGCTCCTTCGCGTACTTTACGGCATGGTCCCAGGCGCCCTGGGCAATGCCAACGGCCTGAGCGGCAATCCCGATTCTGCCACCATCAAGCGTAACCATGGCTACCTTGAAGCCTTCCCCGACCTTGCCCAACATGTTTGCCGCCGGAACAGGCGAGTCCTCGAAGTTGATCTGGCAGGTCGAAGACCCTTTTATGCCGAGCTTGTCCTCTAGCTTTCCGAAGGTAAAACCGGCAGTGCCCTTCTCCACGATCAGGGCGACGAGCCCCTTGTGCTTGAGGGCCAGGTCGGTCTGGGCGATCACGAGGTAGTAGTCCGCTTCCACACCGTTGGTGATCCAATTCTTCGACCCGTTGAGAATGAACTGATCGCCCTTTTGAATCGCCATACAGCGCGCAGCGGCTGAATCCGAGCCAGATCCTGGCTCGGAGAGCGCAAATGCCCCCATCTTTTCTCCCCTGCACATGGGGGCTAGAAATTTCTGCCTCTGCTCCTCCGATCCAAGGATGAAGACTGGCCTCGCACACAGCGACAGGTGCGCTGAGTACATCACGGCCGTCGTAGCGCACGCCCTGGCCAGCTCCTCAACCACGATTGCGTAGGAGACGAGGTCCATGCCGGCTCCACCATACTCCTCCGGAAAGACGAGTCCACATACGTCTGAGGCAGCCAGCAGCTCAAAATTCTCTCTGGGGAAGCGGTGGTGTTTGTCAATCTCCGCTGCCCTGGGAGCAAACTCCTTCTGGGCGATCTCCCGGATTGTCTGCTGGATCAGTTCCTGCTCTTCCGTAAGAGCAAAGCTCAGGGGCAGATCTTTCAAGCCGGCTGCGGTAATCATCTGGCTTCTTCTAGCAAACTCGAGGGAACCTTGCAGGTCTGGCTGCCTAGCTCGACGAGCCTTACAGGAGCCGCCTTTCGTGGCATCTAACCACCTGCCGGAATTGACGCCGGGATGGTTCCTGGAGGCTACCAGTATCAGCAAACGATCATAGCATCTGCAGGGATCTCGGCCGGTCCGGCTAAGTTGTGCCGCCGGCACAGCACCGCAATCTTGGTCGGCGCTCGCCCGGCCTGGCCACGCGAATTAGGCGACAGCCGGACAGGCCCCACACCAACCTGATCCACGGTGAGTGTGATTGCTGGTCAGTGAGAGAGGGTCTGCCGGATCCTGACAACGCGGACAGGCAACTTTATCGGCAGCCAAAGGGCGCCGTGGCCAGCTGCTCTTCAACCTGTCAGAAAAACAGCTAAAAATCTGACAGCCGGCAAAACTTGACAGCCGTCAGCCCCAAACCGGCAAGGCGCGAGCCATTCCTGATGGCAGCCCCGATTCCAGCGCTCTGCCCATCCTCGAGGCTTGAGCAGACCCACTCAGTAAACCTTGTAAAATCGACCGTACAGCATGCCTGCAGCCATATTCCGCTCATTGCCAAGAGCCATGACGCCTACATTTATGGATAAAATCTGTAGTTGCTGGCTGCCGGAACAGTTGTTAGCTCCAGTGCACCACATGCCGAAAATTCGGGGTTTAAGAGCATGACTCAAGCAAAGGTAGTCCTGGTCGAAGACGATAAGTCGCCACTGGTAGCTGTCAAAGACGCGCTCAAAAGGGCTGGCTTTGAGGTGACGAGTTGTGGTGGCACTTTTGACGCCATCAAAGAGCTCAACAGCCACGGTGCTGATATCGTCGTCTCGTCCACCAAGCTTTCCGATCTCAGCGGTTACCAACTCGCCTGCTTAATCAAATGCAACGACCGCTCCAGTCAGCTGCCGGTGGTACTGGTCAACGCTGATGGCGATGGGGTTGATGCTTTCTGGTCGTCAGCAGCGCTAGCTGACTCGATTCTCTCCCTGAAGGACCTGAAAGGCGGCGATGACAAGCTTGTCGGCTTGGTCACCGACCTCGTCGGCAAATCCCGCGAGCAGGGCTGGAAGCCAAATATGCTAAAGGATAGCGGGCTCGTGTCCGCCAGCGTTACCGGCAAGGATCCGCTTGCCAGTTACGGGCAGCTGGTGACCGATCTGCTGATTGAGCGACTGGTCGGGCGGCTGGCCAGGTCCATGATGGAGATCGTAGAGCCACGCAAGAAGTTCCTTGATAACTACTTCTCAATCATATCCAGGCTCTTCAACTGCCAGGTAGTGGGGCTCACGTTAGGCAGCACGACGGCGCCCTGGGCTAGTTTTCAAGTAGCTCCCGGTCTGAGCAAGAAGGCGTTTGATGACCTGATCAGCAAGGTTCGAAAACAGATGGAGACGCACAAGGATCTGACGGTGGAGGTCCGGGGGTCACTTCAGGAGAACGGTGGCAAGGCCATAAACACCCCGGAGATTCTGGCCATCAAGGGGGACAAAGGCAGCCTGGGCACCCTGGTTTTCGCTGCCCAGGACAAGAAGGGCTTTGATCAGACCGGCCGATTAGCCATGGCCCAGCTCCAGATCCAGATTCAACCGGTCATGCGCATTCTGCTCGCCAACCAGGAGATCGAGACGCTATATCACCGCGAGCAATACCGGGCTTCGACCGACCCGCTCACCGGACTATACAATCTGGAGTTTCTAGTTGGTTTCCTGCAACAGCAATTGCTTTTTTCATACCGCCAACGCTCGCCGGTTGGTCTGGTGATCATCGATATTGATGGCTTTAAGGCAATCAATGACGAGTACGGATACGAGATCGGTGATGCAGTACTTTCGTCGATCGCCAATCGCCTGCTGAATCAGACACGTTCAAGCGACTTGATCGCTCGTTACGGCGGCGATGAGTTTGCGGTCGTGCTGCCCAATACCGACGCTAATGGAGCCAAGGTCCTCGCCGAGAAGGTGAGGCTTGAGGTTGAGCAGATGAGCTTCGTCAAGGGGCCGGGACGCAAGGGACCGCGCGTCACGGTCAGCATCGGCTGCGCCTCCTTTAATATGGAGGATTTGAACCCAGAGACTATTCTCAGGGATGGGAAAATGGCCTTGCAGCGCGCCAAGGAGGGCGGACGCAACCGAGTCTCAGCCTGACATCATCTCTGGGGCTCTCAGCTTACTCCAATAAGCCTGGCGTGAGCAGCGGCGGACGAAGCTGTCGGCACGACTCAAAACATTGCAGCGCGTCAATCAAGTATGTACTGAATTGAGGCTCAGCGCCCTCATAGCTTAGAATTTGAACGTCGTTGACACCGGTCGGCGACGGCGTGTAAAGTACACGCCCTTTGTAGCTCCAATCCGTATAGTTGTAATCGATGATCAGGGATCGCCCCAGTCCAGGATGATCAACGACGCTGTAGTCGGCAACGAACTCGATGCGGATCCGGAGCAGGATGGAGTAGAGCAGATTGAGCTCTTCAGCCGGCGGCTTGCTGCGCTGGTGCAGCACGTCTTCAAAGATTTCCCACTCGGCCTGGCCCTCCAGCCAGTTGGCAATCTGCCACTTCAAGAAGACGTCGTGCTGATCGGGCGGCTGAAAGAGAATCTTTCCGTAGGCAAGAAGGCGCAGAGGCAAGTTGGCGAAGCTGATGCTCTCCTCCCAGCCTGCCGGTGGCACCAGGCTAAAGTACTCACTGAGACTGAGTATTGACGGTGGTGTTGGATCCGGTGAAGCTGTAGACATCGCTTATCTCCTGCATGGTAGAGCGCTTGCCAGTACCGGTCGAGCCAGAATCTTGAAAGATTCTTCGTTGCGGCGGCAGCGCGGCGCGCTACCAGGATTCTACCCAGACAACCTGTTTATTAAGCTGGGTGCCGCCTGCCTTCAGCAGCTAGCGCCACCGGGACTGGCAGCGCCTAGTGATCAGCCGGCCAGCACCAGCTCATCATAGACGGTATCGATCGCCTGCAAGATCTGCTCCGGACTGGCACCGCCGGTCAGGCTCGCTACCGCCATCGCTCCCCCCGCTCCAACCCCCTCCTTGACATGGCCGCGCTCGTAGGCCCTCAGCCCCCCGTGCCGCGAGCGCGTGAAGTCCGGACAGGCTGCAGCAAACGGGGCCTCCAGCAGGGACGCGAGCCGGCTTGAGCCTGCAGACCGATCAAAGGCCACCCACTTGGTCGTGATCACACCGAGATTGCCCGGAGGCAATCGCACACCCTGCCTGCCAGCGCTGGTCCTGACTAAGGCCCAGACAGCCAGCATCTGCGATCCGCCAGCCATGACCACAGGTATACGCTGCGAGGCCGAAAGGGCGATTCCCGCAGCAACAGGCTGCATCGGATCTCCCAGGGCCGCAACCGCCAGCAGTGGCATGCGTCTGGCCCTGGCAGCGCTCAGTCCGGAGAGGGCAGCACCCCTGTCCACAAGTTGCTGCCTGACCGCGTGGTCCGACTCGGGTAAGCTGCTCGAGATCAGGCCGTTGACTTGCTGGCCAAGAGCTGTCAGCAGCCCGAGCGCTGTCGTCGTTCCCGCAGGGACACACTCAGCAAGGATCAGATAATCGCACTGTGAGCGAAGCTCGTTCCCGAGCCTGACGCCTGCCTCAAATAGCTGCTCCACATGGTCCTGGTCGAGCGCCCTTCCGGTGGACAGGCAACGGGCAACCCGGATTCCTGCTGTGACCCTTTCGACAGCAGGCGGACGGAACGAGCCGCAGTCAACCACGATTACCGGCAGTCCGAGAAGCCGCAAAGCGGCCCTGGTAATGACAACCGGGGATACAATCCCGGCAGGCGATACAGGCAGCCTCTGGCCGCCGACGGTGCGCCCGAGAACCAGCACCTCGGCGTCAATGGAAGGTGTCAGCCTGCGCAGCTCGGGGCTCGCTCCTGCAGCCGAGATTCCGGGAACGTCACTGGTTTCGGTGCTGCCCACACAGAGCACAAATCTGCCGCCCCGGGATCGGCAAGAGCTTTTAAGGGCCCCCAGCAAGATCGCCAGCTGTCCACCAGGGTCATTAAGAGAGTAAACAAATTCGCTTGTCATAATGTTCCGCTCTGCCCTACTTCTTGAACAGATTACAAAACGGCATCACCGAGAGCGGCCAGAGCACCAGGCTCGACAAACCGAGCCAGATCTGCCCGGCTATGCCTGCGGCTAGATTGCCGCTGGACTGCTGCGAGAACGGACTGACGCCGAATAAAAGCAATGGATCGGACACAACCACATTCAAGGCTATAACGATCACGGTCACAGCTAACCAGACCAGCCACCGCCGGAAGAAAAGCTTGAGCGCCTGCCAAGCGGCCTCGCCGGCTTCAGAGCTGGCCACCGACGAGTGCACAATCAGAACCAGACTGTAGGCTACCACCACTACAGTGATAAGAGCTGCACCAGCCGATACAGCCATTGACAGCCAGTGCGGCAGGCTCAGCACGATAATCTCCCGGCCGAAAAGCTGCGGCGTCGAGAGGATGTGCAGGGCAATGAGAATGGCCAGCGGCGCCACCGGTAAAAGCAAGAAGACGGAGGCGATTAACCACAGCTTCGCCAGATAACCCTTCTTCGCGGCTATATCGGCCAGGGCCTGATCAATCTGGGCCTGACTGGGCGGCTGAGAATAACGAAGGCAGGCTCGGGCCCAGGCGGTCAAGCGAGTCAGCCAGGAGCCGAGCGCTATCAGGCTGAGCACCAATCCTGCCACTGCACAGCCGAGCGCAATAAGTACCGCTGAACCGAGAGCTTCCGGAGTCAGAACCGACAGATGGCTGGTCAGATGATCAAGCCCAACCAAGAGCACGATGTTGGCAGCAGAGAGGCAGGTTGCCGGCAGCAGGCAGGCCGGAGCAAACACCAGGGCAGAGCCAACTGCTTGGCGCCACCAGGGCGGACTGATCAGGAAAGAGAGCTCGTCGAGCATGCCCTGTCTGGTTAAGGTAGATTTATCCTCTGGCAAATCCAACCGGCATCCAGCCTGTTATCACCAATCTGCCTTCAAGCGGCAGATTTAGAACTTAAAGGTTAGCTTACCAAAGGCGACTCCTTGACAAAATTTGGGGATGATATGGTCTCTGGGTTTGGCATCCCTACCCGGAAGTCAAGGGTGCGCCAAGGAAGCAATTAGTGATACTCGTACTTCAGAGCGGCCTGGGAGAAGGACCTGTTACCCAGGTATGCAGGAACCTGCAAGAGATGGGGCTCTCCGCCCAGGTTGTGGAGACAGATCAGCACAAGCTGGTAATCATCTCAGAAGATATCAGCAGCCTGCCCACGCACTTTTTCAGCCAACTGGACGGAGTCGATCGGGTCATCCGGGTACAAACACCTTGCCCACTTGCGCTCGGCCACGAAGGGCCGGCAATCAGACTGGATAATGGTGCCACCATCGGTGGTGGTGGACCGATCATCATTGCCGGACCGTGCTCTGTCGAGGGACGTGCCCAGCTGATCGACATCGCTCATCGGGTCAAGGGAGCCGGGGCAGGGGGGCTGCGCGGCGGCGCCTTCAAACCGCGCACCAGCCCCTACGACTTCCGGGGACTGGGGCGAGAAGCGCTTGAATACCTGCTGGAGGCACGTCAGGCGACCGGCCTGCCGGTCGTAACCGAGGTGATGTCAGCTGAGCAAGTCGAGCTGGCCTTGCCGCTCGTCGACATGTTGCAAATTGGCGCCCGCAACATGTACAACTACGAGCTTCTGCGCGAGGTGGGGCGCAGCCGCCATCCGGTCCTGCTCAAGAGGGCCATGTCTGCCACCATCAATGAGTTCGTCCAGGCTGCTGAATACATCCTCCTTGAGGGGAATTTGAAGGTTGTCCTCTGCGAGCGAGGAATCAGGACCTTCGAGACATGCACTCGCAACACCCTGGACCTGAGCGCCGTCGCCGTCCTTAAGAACATGACGCAGCTACCTGTAATTGTTGATCCCAGCCATGCCACCGGCAAGCGTGAGCTTGTTCGCCCGCTGTCTAGAGCTGCTGTCGCCTGTGGTGCCGATGGTTTGATGATCGAAGTGCACTGCGACCCACCGCGGGCCATGAGCGACAGCAGCCAGGCGATCACGCCGGCTGTGCTTGCGGACATAGTTGATGATGCGCGGGCTATTCACCGGCTTTTGAACCCGGACAAGGCCCTCTCCTGTGGCTCTGCCCCGCTCAGCACAGCCGTAGCTGCCAGCACGCTGTCCGGCTGAGAGATTAAAGATCTGTGGTCACAGCGGTGCAGCCTGGGATTGCCAAAAACTTCAGCCAGAGAGGCTGTGGCAACGATTACCTGGAAACGAAAAGGAGGTCAGCAAGGACCTCCTTTCTCATTACTTTGCCCGACTCTGCCTGTGCTGTCTATCCAGTAGTCATGCCACGGTCTGTTCGGGCTGCTTTCGGGATCCGGCGGCGCGATTGACGTTTACCGGACGCCTAATTGATCGAACCTCCACTATGTTCCTGATTCCGGGGTGGTCTCTGCATCGTGGAGCCCGGCTTCACCAGCGGTGTCAGCACCGTTGATGTCGGCTGTCACCGGAGCCTGGACTGCGGCCGGCAGCTCCAGCTCGACTGCAGGGCTGGCCGCAAACTCGCGGTAATTCGGTCTAGACCGGCGTGCGCCGGCATCGGCGGTGACAGCCGCCGGTTTGGCTGGCTCCCCGCGGAAGTTGTTGTAGATCCGACCGAAGGAGGTTCCCTTGCTGATGCCTTCCGGTACGGTGCCCACAGCCATCACGACCTCCTTGGCGAGAATCGGCCGGCCATCTGACTTGTTACCGACAACGACAAGCTCCAACTTGCCTTCGCGGTTGACTCGCACCCTGGGCGCCAGAATTACGTAACCTTCCGGAGTGTGCCCAGCAAAGCGCTCGAGACGACCGTGTCCGGACAGGTATTGATTCACGTCCAGGAACTGGGCGCCCAGCTGTCCGGTTGTCCTGTTCCTGTTTTGCACGAGCTTGCCATTCTCAAAGAATAGAATGGTGCTGTTATCGTGGACAAGATCGATATTGGCCTGGTCGGCGGACAGCGCCCCGATCTTGCTCAGCCTGGCGGCACGGACTTCTGGGCTCATCTGTGCCGGCATGGACCCTGCCAGGTCGTCACGGATAACCCCCGGGATCATGCCCTTTAGCTCTCCTGAAGCGACCTTGCCCACCGCGGACTGGACCGTCGGTTGCCCCTCCACCTGCTTGGCCGTCTCTTGGACCTCAGCCGTGTGCCTGTCATTGATCACCTTAAGCTTCCGGTCCAGGTGCTCATGGATCTGGGACAGGCGCGCCTCTGCCCACATACCGTTGGCCTGGGCAGCGCTAGGGAGATCCGGCCCACCGTCCAATGCGCGGCGCGAGTCCTTGATTCCGGAGAGCATCGTCTCCAGGTTCTGAACAGCCGTCTTCGCAAAGCTTTCTCTGGCTTGAGCATCCTTTTCCACCGCCAGGTAGTCTCCGGAAGCTTTGGCATACTCATTCACCAGCTTTAACGGCTTGTGATAGGGCGCGTTGCCAATCTTGGCCATGTCAGCTGCGGCTTTGGCTTGCTTGCCTGCGGCCTCTTCCAGCGCCGCCTGCCGGGCCGCATCATCAGCAAACTGACGCTTGCCGGACTTGATTGCTGCCAGCTCGCGACCGGCTTCGCTCTTAACCTCCCGGGCCTCATCTATCGCCTGTTCCTTGCGCTGCCTGTCCGCAACAGCATCTTTGGCCAATTGCAGGGCAGTATCGGCCTTCCGGCGCGCCACCACTTCCGGTGCGCGAGCGTCGATCGCCTTCTCGGCCGCAGCTTCCTGATTCCGCCCTGCCCGGGCAACACCACCAACACCTGTCTTAGACTCAACCTTGTCCGTAGCCGTGGAGCCGTCCTTGGCTAAAGGCGCAACAGCCTCCTTCCCGGTCGACCCGCCAAAAGGGTTCACGCCAGGCTTGGCTGTGTCGGGAGCTTTATTAGCGGAGTTCCGGTCAGCCGCAGCGTCGGCCGTCTTGGCTTCCGGTTTGCTTGTCTTCACTTCACGAACCGGCTGCTGCGGGCGCTCGACCAGCAGCGCGGCGTTTGTCACCAGATCCTTGACTCTGCCTTCGTAGGAATCAATAGCCTGCCGCAGCTGCTCGCCGGCGGTCTTGTAGGCGGTCGCGCGCTGGCCAATCTCCGATTTCTTCGCCTCAATGTCGGCAGCAAGCTGACCGAGCTTGTCGGGCTTGCTGGTCTCTGCTTCGGCCAGTTGCCTCCTGGCCGTCTCGACCCGCTCCCGGGCCTGGCGCAGGTTTGCTTCACCGGTGTCCTTGACAATCTGCTCAATCTCGGCTTGCAGCTCGTTTCGCCGGGTCTTGAGAGCGTCCTTGGCAGCATCCTGCTGGTCACCCTGTTCCCTTTTCGCTTGAGCGCCGCCATCATCGCCTTGATGCTTGGCCGCCGCCTTTCTGACTTCAGCCTGGTCCTGCATCAGCTTGTTCACGGCCTTGAGCTCTTCCCGCTTGCCAGGCAGCGACTCTGCCGCCTGCTCGAGCATCGCCAGTTGACTTTCGGCCGACTTGAGGTTGGACTTTTCCCGGGTCAGCGCGTCGACAGCAGCCTTCTGCGCTTCGAGCTGAGCTACTTCCTGCTTGAGCTTCCCGATTTGAGCCTGATGGACTGCCCCCTGTCTGGTCAGGCCCTCGATCTCCTCTTTGCGCGTCTGGGCAATATCATCCCTTTCGACAAGCTTGTCTTTCTGCATCTGGGCAATTGCTTCACCGAGATTGTTGAAGTCACCGGCGTTGTACGACTTTTTCTTGCCGTCCTTGAGAATGCCATCAGCCTTGACAAACGGGTCCTCGACCTTGGCCACGTCAGCGTTGAGCTGGCCCAGCCGGCCGTTACCACCGAAAAGCTCGTGAACCTGCCAAGCCCACTGCGAGCTAACTTCAGCCCCAGCTCGGGCACCGCGGAACGCTTCTGGCTTCAAAAAGCCCAAGGTGAGGCGGTTAGCCCCCAGCTGCCCGGCGGTAGCGCCGCTCAATCCACCAATCGTCATCAGTCCGGAATCAAAGGCAAACTGTCCAAGCGCTCTGTCCATTAAGGTGCGGTTGCCGTCCTGGTTGGCCGCTGATCTCCAGGTATCCAACCAGGTCTTCTGCACCAGCCCCAGGCGTTCCGGACTGGACAGGTCCGCCATAAATGAAATACCAAGTGCGCTACCGATCGCCTCGGCTCCCAGCCCCCAGATTCCAGCCCTGCGTTGAGCCGCACCGAGCACAACACCGATGCCAACAGAGGCCGCAAGCTTGATGGCTGTCTCTTTGGGCTGATCGTTTACCTCTTTCCAGCCCTCGCTGACCGCCCCACCCACCAGGCCGCCACCCATGACATAGGCCTCTCTTGCCACCTTTTGCCAGAAACCGTCATGCTGCTCCGCCTGAGCCTGGAGAGGCAGTCTGTCGAACTGCTCTTTAGCAATCTCCGGATTGGCCATCGGGGTCTTCCTCCCACTGCTACTTCGCCCAACGCGACGATAATAAGGGCGCACCATTTCCCTGGTCGATTGGGGAAAATCCCGCCCGATTGGTAGGAATCCCATGCCCGGTCCCCCAAAAATGTCCAACGGCAGAAAACCAGCGCCGGCTGGGCTAAATCCAGTTCAAGAACTCAAACGCTCTAAATGGCATAATCACCGGGTCAGCCTTGCCAGCCTAGACAGGCGCTGACCGCAGACGCCACCAACTTTCCGCCCCGGGAGCCTGGATGCTGACCGTTCAAGAGAAGCCAAGGCCGCCATGGTCGCCGACCCAGGAAAGCCGGTTCCGGCAAACATCGGGCCCCCGGGCCGCGGCGACGCGTACGCCTCAGTTGTTCCTCTGGGGTCTGCTTTTCGTCCTCACCCTGTCAGCCATCCTGTATATGGTGCTATCGGCCAACTGGCCGAAATTCAGCCGGGCCGAGGTCTTCTTTGCTGAGTGTGCCAGGGAGATGCTCCGCTACTCGAATCTGGTGACGCCGCTTTACCATGGCAAGCCTTTTTTTGATAAGCCAATCCTGACCTACTGGCTGATTATGGCAGCGTTCAAGCTTCTGGGCGTGTCCCACGTGATCGCCAGAGTTCCTTCCATGCTGGCCGCACTGGCAGCAATTGCCGGCACAGCGGTGGGCACCGCCTTAATCGCCAACGGCGCCGCCGGGCTCCTAGCGGCGATGGCGGTGGCTAGCTCCTTCATGTTCCTGTCTTTTGCCGCATTGTGCATGTCGGACATGCTCCTGGTTTGCCTTGACACTTTGTCGCTCTCCTTGCTCTACGCAGGCAGTCTCTCGGTGCGCCGACGAACGCTTTTCTGGTGGCTGGCCGCGCTCTCGATGGGGCTGGCATTTCTTACCAAGGGTCCAGTTGGACTGGCGCTTCCGGCAGCCTCGTTCCTAATCTACATGGCAGTTACCAGGCAGCTTGGCTTGATCCGACTTAAGCACGTTCTCCTGGGCGCTGCTACAGCAGCAGTTGTAGCCAGCCCCTGGTTTCTTGCCGCATACCAGGTCAACGGCATGGGGGCAATCAACTATTTCTTCGTGCACGAAAATTTACAGCGGTTTGCCGGTTCCACATACGATACGCACCGCCCGTTCTGGTTCATTGTCGCCTCCCTGTTCACCGGCTTTGCCCCCTGGTCGATCTTCCTGCCTCTGGCCCTCTGGAAGTCTATTGGCAAATGGCGTAACGGTCTGACCTCAGCTGAGTCTCGGCAGGAGCTCTATCTGTGGCTGTGGGTAGCTGTGATTACCCTCTTCTTCAGCGCATCCAGAGGTAAGATTGATTACTACGTCTTGCCGGCATATCCTGCCGCTGCGGCCCTTACCGGCATGTATCTGGCCCGCTCGCTGCACAGCAATGGGCGTCCGCTAGTCAGTGCCGGCTGGGGTCTGGCACTGGGATTCGTGGTTGCTGGATTGGTTTCGGCATGGTTCCTGCCGCTCATGCTGCCAGAAGCTGCCACCTCACAGTGGCTGCTTGTACCTGGATCGCTTTGCATTGCTGGGTTACTGATGGCCCTATCCACCTGGCGGCGAAGATATTTCCAGGTCTATTCCCTGGCCTTTGCCGGCATCTGTCTGGCGACCATCGGTTTCGGGCTGCAGATCCTGCCTGCCATCTCTGATTTGCAGCCGATCTTGTCCTATTGCGCGATCGTCAGGGAGAACCCAAAAGAGACGAGAGTGGCACTGTACAAGACTCTCGACAACTGGGTAGATGAGGTCACCTTTCAAACCGGGCGTGAGCCGCAGGTCCTGAACCAGGTTGATGAGCTGGCAGCCTGTCTACGCGCTTCCGAGCACTATCTAATCATCGTTCCGGAGGACAAGTTTCAGGAGCTCCCGCCCGATGCCCTGGCTACTCTCCGGATTCTTGAAAGCAGACCGTTCATAGCGCACAGCCTCAATCCTGGTTTTGCCATAAAACGGCGCGGCCGGCTTTTTGACGATGTCCGCCTGTTGCTAATAAGCAATCAGGCAGCGCAGCCAGAGGCCGAGAGTAAGCCAGCTCGTTAGCCTAAGACGGCACGGCAGAGACAGGATTTAGCCGGCGGCTCACAAATTTCGCGTAGATTTGACGCTTGTTTGGAGGCTACCTTCAGCCTGGAGAGCGGTTCACTTGTCCAGCACATATGCTACACATGTCTGTCTTGCTTAGGCACGCAAAAAGTGCTAGCATGGGTGCAATGGAACGTAAAACATACGATTTATTTTAGTCAATAATAACGTACTTATGACGTTTCAGCAGATTAGCAGGACAGAACAGCCGGGATCGGACCCGGACAGAGCCAGCGATGCATATCGGTTCACTCAGGGGAGGTGAGCGCTATGTTCGGCATCTTGTATAAAAAGGCTCCACCGAGCGTACACGTAATTCATTACATCAACGGTTTGGTACGGCATGAGGGGCCAGGCGCTTCCTTCTGGTATTTCGCCCCCGTATCCACCATTGTCGAGCTACCGTTGTCCAGCAAAGACGTTCCGTTTATCTTCCACGTCATCAGCTCGGACTTTCAGGAGTTGACGTATCAGGGACAGATTACCTATCGGATTGTTGACCCGGCCAAGCTCGCTCAGCTTATCGACTTCACCACCAGCGCTGGCGGTGCATTCGCGGCCGCACGTAATCCCGAGGAGCTGTTAGGCCAGCGGCTGATCAGTGCAGCGCTCACACTGGCCAGGGAGATCGTTCAAGGGATGACCCTGAAGCAAGCACTGGGCGCTCCAGCCTCGATCGGCTCGGAAGTTCTTAAGGAGCTGAGGAGCGCGGATCACATCGCCATGCTGGCAGTCGAAATCATGTCCCTGAGCACCTTATCGCTAAAACCAACGCCTGAAACGGCACGCGCCCTCGAGGCCGAGGCCAGGGAAGCGCTCCAGCAAGAATCAGACCAGGCGATCTACGCGCGCAGAAATGCAGCAGTCGAAGAAGAGCGGCGCATCAAGGAGAGCGAGCTCAACACGGAAATTGCCGTGGAGGAAAAGCGCAGGCAGATTCGGGAAACCCAGATGGCGGCCGATATAGCGCTCGAGGAGCAGCGGACGGCGCTAATCGACAAGCGTGTAGAAAACGATCGCAAGGATGCGGACAGCCGCGCTTATGCGCTCGAGACCACGTTGAGACCGCTGCGTGACGCCGACTGGAAGACGCTGATGGCGGTGGCAGCAAAGGGAGCCGACCCTCGCTTTGCCATCTCGCTGGCCTTCCAGGAGCTGGCGGAAAACGCCGGCAAGATTGGCCAGCTAAACGTCACGCCCGATCTGCTCAAGTCACTAATGGTGTCCGCGGAAAAATGACAAAGACCGTCGTCCGGACAGGCCACCGAAGTTTGAAAAGATTGTCGTCGTGACCAGGCAAACGAGACTGGCAGAGTTGATCGCGCGATTCAACACCCGAGCCCAAGCCAAGTTTTATATCGAGCACTCAGGTGGGGATTTTAGCGATTACGAAAGCGAAGACTGGACCTACAATAAGGCTCTTGAGGCGCTTCCCTACTTCCTGGGCAAAGATCTCAAGCTGCAGTTTATTGATCGGTCATTCCTCCCCAATTTTGTCTTTACCGAAGCCGACATTGTTGCCGCAGTCGGGCAGGATGGGCTTGTAGCTAACACAGCCAAGTATTGCGGTGCGCAGCCTATTTTCGGAATCAACCCTGATCCGGCGCGCTACGACGGCATCCTGGTTCGCCTCCCGGTGCACCAGGTACGAGACTGCCTGAACGCACTCCTGGCCAACAAGGCAGAGATCAAGCTTGCGACGCTGGCAGAGGTCGTGCTCAATGATCGCCAGCGGCTTTTGGCGTTCAACGACCTGTTTATCGGCATCAACAGCCATGTCTCAGCCAGGTACAGACTGGAGTACGGTGGAAAATCCGAGCAACAATCATCAAGCGGCATCATCATCTCAACAGGGGCCGGTTCGACCGGCTGGCTGTCTTCACTATTCAACATGGCCTCTTCTGTAACCAGATTCCTGGGTGGACAGGAAGCCGAAGGCATAACCTTCAAGTGGGATGACCCGAGGCTTGTCTTCATCGTCAGGGAGCCGTTCATCAGCCGCCACTCCAGCGCCGCTGTCGTTGCCGGGCTGATTGAGCCGGGGCAGGAGCTCTTGATTGAATCGAGAATGCCGAGCGGTGGCATCATATTCAGTGACGGTCTAGAGGCAGACCATCTGCAGTTCAATGCCGGTTCCATAGCCACTGTGAGAGCGGCAAAACAGAAGGCACGGCTTATCGCCCCCATTCC
>Ga0066388_100000295_pt1 | contig 22174 bp, 23 predicted proteins | sample PanSoiMetaGPlot6_FD_64539 | JGI IMG/M metagenome (GOLD analysis project Ga0066388, IMG submission 64539) | Tropical forest soil microbial communities from Panama analyzed to predict greenhouse gas emissions - Panama Soil - Plot 6 (Hybrid Assembly) | ecosystem: Environmental > Terrestrial >...
TTGTTTTGGCCCGAGCGCGTCTTTAGCCGCAAACATGGAGAGAACCCTTGAAACACTGGACCGCATTGGCAGCTGCCAGCGCCATCGCCGTAGCCGCGTTTGTCCCAGCCAAAGCCGCCGACATTTCTGGTGCCGGCGCCACTTTTCCCTATCCGATCTATGCGAAGTGGGCCGACGAATACAGAAAGGTCACCGGTAACGGACTAAACTATCAGTCGATCGGCTCGGGCGGCGGCATCAAGCAGATCAAGGCCAAGACCGTGACCTTCGGCGCCAGCGACGCGCCCTTGCCGGGCAAAGACCTTGATGAGTCCGGTCTCGCGCAATTTCCAATGGTGATGGGCGGCATCGTACCGGTGGTCAATCTCGAGGGCGTGAAGCCAGGCGAGGTGACGCTCGACGGCCAGACCTTGGCCAAGATCTTCTTGGGCGACATCAAGACCTGGGATGATCCGGCAATCAAAAAGCTCAATCCGAATGTAAAGCTGCCGAGCCAGGCGATCGCGATCGTGCACCGGTCAGACGGCTCCGGCACCACCTACAACTTCGCCTACTATCTGGCCGATGTCAGCCCGGATTGGAAGTCCAAGGTCGGCGTCAACACATCGGTGCAGTGGCCGAGCGGGATCGGCGCCAAGGGTAACGAGGGCGTTGCCAACAATGTCAGCAACACCAAAGGCTCGATCGGCTACGTTGAATACGCCTACGCCAAACAGAACAAATTGATCCACACCAAGATGGTCAACAAGGCCGGCAAAACTGTCGCGCCAACTTCGGAAGCGTTCCAGGCGGCGGCAGCAAATGCCGATTGGAAATCGCAGCCCGGCTACGGCGTGATCCTCGCCAACCAGCCCGGAGACAGCTCGTGGCCGATGACGGCGGCGACCTGGATTCTGGTCTACAAACAGCCGAGCGATCCGGCCTCCACGGCTGAAGCGCTCAAGTTCTTCGCCTGGGCCTACAAAAACGGCGGCAAGGCGGCCGAGGATCTCGACTACGTCCCGATGCCCACCAATGTCGTGAAGGACGTCGAAAAGACCTGGTCGAGCGAGATCAAGGATGCGAGCGGCAAGCCCATCTTTGCGATGACGAATTGACCAACAGCAAGGAAAAGGGCGCCACATGGCGCCCTTTTTTACGGCCGGCACACAGACGGCTTGTGTTGGGGCTGGGAGGTCGGGTTGAGTAGGTCCCCGCAGCAGCGAAACGCCGAAAGGGGGCCGGATGCTATCGACGGGGAGGCGATCCGTGGTTGACGTGGCGTTGCAAGGTACCGGGATTTCGGCCCTCGATCATGTCGACCGCGCCAAGGTCCTGCAACGGCTGCGCCAGAGCGATGTCATTTTCCGCCACATGACCCGCTCTGCGGCGCTGTTGGTCCTCATTATTCTCGGCGGCATTATCTTTTCGCTAATCTGGGGCTCCTTACCGGCACTGCGTACTTTCGGCGTGAGCTTCCTTTATGAAGAGGTTTGGAACCCGGTCACCGAGAAATTCGGGGCCATCGCGCCGATCTACGGCACCATAGTCACCTCGTTTATCGCGATGTTGATCGCCGTTCCGGTCGGCCTGTTCATCGCTCTATTTCTTACCGAATTGTGTCCGATGTGGCTGCGCCGTCCGATCGGTATTGCGATCGAGCTGCTGGCCGGCATTCCCAGTATCATCTACGGGATCTGGGGCCTGTTTGTGTTTGCTCCATTCCTCCAGCAATACGTCCAGCCCTTCCTGATCGAGCTGTTCGGAAACATTCCGCTGCTCTCGACCCTTTTTGCCGGCCCACCCTACGGCATTGGCGTTTTCACGGCGGGCCTGATCCTCGCGATCATGGTGTTGCCCTTTATCACCTCAATTTCCCGAGACGTGTTCGAGGCGGTACCGCCAGTCCTCAAAGAGGCGGCCTACGGGCTCGGTTGTACGACCTGGGAGGTGGCGCGCTATGTCGTGCTGCCCTACACACGGGTGGGCGTCATCGGTGGCGTCATGCTCGGTCTCGGCCGCGCGCTCGGCGAGACCATGGCGGTCACCTTCGTGATCGGCAATGCCCACCGCATATCGAGTTCATTGCTCGCGCCGGGCACGACAATTTCCGCCACCATCGCCAATGAATTCACCGAGGCGGTCGGCGATCTCTATACCTCGGCCCTGATAGCGCTCGGCCTCATTCTCTTCGTGATCACCTTCATCGTGCTAGCCATTGCGCGGTTGATGCTGCTGCGGCTCAACGCACGAGTCGGGGGGTAAGAATGCGGGCGTCTTTCAACTCGCTCTATGCACAGCGTCGCCGCCGCAACGCCATCACCATGGCGCTTGCCTATGGGGCTACAGGCTTCGGCTTGACCTGGCTCGTGATAATTCTGACCGTGTTGCTGTGGGAGGGTTTCAGCGGCCTGTCGCTTTCGGTGTTCACCGAGATGACGCCACCGCCCGGTTCCGCCGGCGGTCTGCTCAATCCCATTGCAGGCAGCCTGGTGATGACGGTTATTGCGGTGCTGATCGGCACACCGCTCGGCATTCTCGCCGGGACCTATATGGCCGAGTACGGCCGCTACGATAAACTGACAACGGTTGTGCGCTTCATCAACGACATTCTGCTCAGTGCACCCTCGATTGTGGTCGGCCTTTTCATCTACGAGGTCATGGTCGCGCAGATGGGCCATTTCTCCGGGTGGGCGGGGGCGGTTTCACTGGCGGTGATCGTGGTGCCGGTTGTCGTGCGCACCACCGAAGACATGCTCATTCTTGTGCCGGACACGTTACGCGAGGCCGCCGCCTCGATCGGCCTGCCGCGATCCCTCATGATCAAGAAAGTCGCCTATCGTGCGGCCCGCGCCGGCATGGTCACGGGCGTGTTGCTGGCCGTCGCGCGAATTTCAGGCGAGACCGCGCCCCTGTTGTTCACGGCACTTAACAACCAGTTCTGGAGCCTGAATTTGAACGCTCCGGTCGCGAGTCTTCCGGTCGTCATCTTCCAGTTTGCACTCAGTCCCTACCACGACTGGCAGAAGCTAGCCTGGACCGGAGCGCTGATCATCACCATGGCGGTGCTTGCACTGAGCATCATCGCGCGGATCCTTGCTGCCCAAAGAAGGTCGTCATGAGCGTAGCAACCATCACCGTACCGACAGTCACCCACACCCCCGCAAACGCGGAGGACCTGGTCGAAAAGATTTCCATCCGTGATCTCGATTTCTTTTACGGCGATCACCGCGCGCTGAAGAATATTTCGGTGTCGCTGTACCAAGGCAAGGTGACGGCGTTTATTGGTCCATCCGGGTGCGGCAAGTCGACACTGCTGCGCATTTTGAACCGGATGTACGACCTTTATCCTAATCAGCGCGCCACCGGTCACGTGCGACTCGACAATGATGACATCTTGTCGCCGTCACAGGACCTGAACCTGCTGCGTGCGAAAGTCGGTATGGTGTTCCAGAAGCCGACACCGTTCCCGATGACCATCTTCGAGAATATTGCTTTCGGCATCAGGCTGTATGAGCGGCTGACCAAGGTCGAGCTGGAAGACCGGGTCAGACATGCGCTGGAACGCGCCGCACTGTGGGATGAGGTCAAAGACAAGCTCGGTGCCAATGGGCTTTCGCTTTCCGGGGGTCAGCAGCAACGTCTTTGCATCGCTCGCACGGTCGCGGTGCGTCCGGAGGTGATCCTGTTCGACGAGCCCTGCTCAGCGCTCGATCCGATCTCGACCGCCAAAATCGAGGAGCTGATCGACGAGCTGAAGGACGATTACACGATCGCCATTGTGACTCATAATATGCAGCAGGCCGCGCGCGTATCGGATTTCACGGCCTTCATGTATCTCGGCGATCTTGTCGAGTTTGGCGAAACCACGCGCATTTTCACGGCTCCGAACGACCGGCGCACGCAGGATTATATCACTGGCCGCTTCGGCTAACATTGAACGCGTGCCAACGCAGATGAGAGAAAAATGAACACGATGACCGACCACACAATGAAGGCGTTCGATACGGATCTACAGGATCTCGCGCGAATGGTCGCCGAGATGGGCGGGCTTGCCGAAAAGCAGGTTGCTGAGTCGGTCGATGCGCTGGCGAAACGGGACACTGCATTGGCGCAACGTGTATCGACAGGAGACGCAAATATCGATGCCCTGCAACGCGAAATCGAAGAAAAAGCGGTGCTTACGATCGCCCGGCGCCAGCCCATGGCTGTCGACCTGCGTGAAGTTATCGGCGCACTGCGACTTGCCAATGACCTCGAACGCATCGGCGACCTGGCGAAGAACATCGCCAAGCGGGTGATCGCGCTCAACAGCGAATTCCCGCCGCCCAAGCTCATCCGGGGCGTCGAGCATATGACCGATCTCGTGCTCGAGCAGATGAAACTGGTGCTCGATGCCTATGGCCGCCGCGACATCAGCAAGGCAATGATGGTGTGGCGCGGAGATGAGGAGATCGACGCGGTCTGCACCTCGGTTTTCCGCGAATTGCTCACCTACATGATGGAAGATCCGCGCAACATCACTTTCTGCATCCACCTCATGTTTTGCGCCAAGAACATTGAGCGCATGGGCGACCACGCAACCAATATTGCCGAGACGGTGCATTATATTATCGAGGGACATCCGATCGCCGACCAGCGGCCCAAAGGAGATACAACAACAATTGCTGCGCTCCGCGCGGCCAGTGACAGGCCATGAGCGCGTTCATGAATGCCCGTATTTTGATCGTGGAAGACGAGGAGCCACTTACAATGTTGCTTCGCTACAACCTCGAAGCGGAGGGCTATGAGGTTGAGACGTCTGCCCGCGGTGATGAGGCCGATACGCGGCTAAAGGAAAGCACGCCCGACCTGGTGGTCCTCGATTGGATGTTGCCCGGGCTCTCCGGCATCGAGCTATGCCGGCGCTTGCGCGCGCGGCCCGAGACGCGGCAACTGCCGATCATCATGCTGACTGCGCGCGGAGAGGAAAGCGAGAAGGTGCGCGGGCTTGCTACGGGCGCCGACGACTACATCGTCAAGCCATTCTCGGTCCCCGAGCTGCTGGCGCGCGTGCGCGCGTTGTTGCGCCGTGCAAACCCGGAGCGGGTTGCCACCGTGCTCAGCATTGGTGACATAGAGCTCGACCGGGAAAAGAAAAGGGTCTCGCGCAGCGGTCGTCCGGTCGACCTCGGGCCGACCGAATATCGTCTGCTTGAATTCCTCATGGAGCGTCCCGGCCGGGTGTTCTCGCGCGAGCAACTGCTCGACGGCGTCTGGGGCTCTGACATCTATATCGACGAGCGTACGGTTGATGTTCATGTCGGCCGCCTGCGGAAGGCAATCAATCGCGGCCAAATGGCGGATCCCATCCGCACGGTTCGCGGTGCCGGCTACGCGCTTGATGATCGTTTTGGTCGAATGAACTGACGCTAAATTTCGTCATGCCCCTGCTCGACCCTTGAATTGTGCGGGGGTCGGGCGGGCCCGACTTCCGATGGCATCCACGCCTTAAAGAGCGCGCAAATGCAAAGACGTGGATGGCCCGGAGAAGCCCGGTCAGGGCAATAAACAATATCAATCTCAACGGCCGCTCTAGCCGGAGGATCGTCGGCACGGAATACCGTCGGTCGGCTCTTTGATTGAGATCAATGTTGACATTCGCGTGATCTCTAGATTGTTGCCGGTGGTGGCGCGCTGGCCGAGCGTGGGCGCGTATTTTTTGGCCTGCGCTTCGGCAATGAGATCAAGGATACAATGTCGAGCACACCGCAGAATGTCGCAGACACCAGGTCGCGCAAGCGGCGGATGGAAATTTATGCGTTTCTCATCGTGACCGCCCTGATGATGCCGGCCCTGGCGGTTGCCACCGTCGGTACCTGGGGCCTTACTGTTTGGATTTATCAGGCCATCAACGGGCCACCCGGCCCACCGTCGAAGTGAGGTGTGTCGTGGCCGAAATACCTTTTACACGCAACGTCGATCGCCGAAAGTTTATCAATGGCCGCTGGATGAAAGAAGCCGGCGACGACGCGCCGGGTTCTGTGGAGATCGCGAGCATTCTCGTTCAGGCGCGGCCGGAGCGGCTTGAAGCAGCTGCACGCGCAATCGAAATCTTGCCGGGCGCGCAGATCTATAGCCGCGATCCGAAGGGCAAGCTCGTCGTCGTCATCGAAGCGTCGGATGTCGGTGTGATCGGCACGACGCTAAACGCGATCTCGATGATGCCGGAGGTGTTGACGGCAGCACTGGTTTTCCAGGGCACGGATGAAGAATAGCCGACGGCACAAAAGGCAAACACGAACGGCACTTAGAGGGACGACCATATGGGTCAGAATCGAATGGACCGCCGTCAATTCCTCAAGTTGGAAGCGGCTGCGATGGCAGCAGCGGCGGGTGGAATGCCAGCGCCCTCGGCGGCGCAAAATCTCGTGACAGACCGGTCCATTACCGAATTGAAATGGAGCAAGGCGCCCTGCCGATTTTGCGGCACCGGTTGTGGGGTCATGGTAGCGACCAAGGATGGCCGGGTCGTCGCAACGCATGGTGACACCCAGGCCGAGGTCAATCGCGGGCTCAATTGCGTCAAAGGATATTTTCTCTCGAAGATCATGTACGGCAAGGATCGCCTCACCCAGCCGCTCTTGCGCAAGAAGAACGGCAAATACGACAAGAACGGCGAATTCACCCCAGTTTCCTGGGACGAAGCCTTCGACGTAATGGCGCAGCAGTTCAAGGCGGCCCTCGCAAAGAAAGGCCCCAGCAGCATCGGCATGTTCGGTTCCGGCCAATGGACGATCTGGGAAGGTTATGCGGCCAACAAACTGTTTAAGGCCGGCTTCCGCTCCAACAACATCGATCCGAACGCACGGCATTGCATGGCGTCGGCGGTCATGGGGTTCATGCGCACCTTCGGCATGGACGAGCCAATGGGCTGCTACGACGATTTCGAGGCCGCCGACGCATTCGTGCTGTGGGGATCAAACATGGCGGAAATGCACCCGATCCTCTGGAGCCGGGTCACGGACCGCCGGCTCAGCGCGGCGCACGTGCGCGTCGCAGTGCTTTCCACGTTCGAACATCGCTCATTCGATCTTGCCGACATTCCGATGGTATTCACGCCACAGACGGATCTCGCGATCCTGAATGCGATCGCCAACCACATCATCAAGACGAATCGCGTAAACAGGGACTTCGTCGACAAGCACACGCTCTTCAAACGCGGCCAAACCGACATCGGCTACGGATTGCGGCCGGAGCATCCCCTTGAGGCGAAAGCAGCCGGACGCACCAAGGCCGGCGATGCGACCGACATTACATTCGATGACTATGCGAAATTTGTCTCGGAATACACGCTGGAAAAGGCGTCTAAGATGTCCGGCGTTCCCATCAACAGCCTTCGTGATCTCGCCGAGCTCTATGCCGATCCGAAGACGAAAGTCGTCAGCTTCTGGACGATGGGGTTCAACCAGCACACCCGCGGCGTCTGGTGTAACAATCTAATCTACAACATCCACCTGCTGACCGGGAAAATTTCCGAGCCGGGAAACAGCCCGTTCTCGCTTACGGGCCAACCATCGGCCTGTGGCACGGCACGCGAAGTGGGAACGTTTTCGCATCGCTTGCCCGCCGACATGCTGGTGGCGAACAAGACGCACCGTGACATAGCAGAAAAGATCTGGAAGCTGCCCGAAGGCACGATCTCGCCGCAGCCGGGTTACCACGCGGTCCTGCAGAACCGCATGCTGCGCGACGGCAAGCTCAATGCCTATTGGGTCCAGGTTAACAACAACCTGCAGGCCGCCGCGAATGCGAACGAAGAGGCTTATCCCGGATATCGGAATCCCGAGAACTTCATCGTGGTTTCCGATGCATATCCGACCGTCACCGCGCAAGCGGCCGACCTGGTCCTGCCGACGGCGATGTGGGTGGAAAAAGAAGGTGCCTACGGCAACGCCGAACGGCGCACACATTTTTGGCACCAGCTGGTGAATGCTCCGGGCGAAGCACGCTCTGATCTCTGGCAGCTGATGGAATTTTCCAAGCGCTTCACGATTGAGGAAGTCTGGCCCGCCGAACTGATTGACAAGAAACCGGAATACAAAGGCAAGACATTGTTTGACGTGCTGTTCAGGAACGGTGAGGTCGACAAGTTTCCGCTGTCGGATATGTCGCCGGACTATGTGAACCAGGAGTCGAAGGCATTCAGCTTCTATGTGCAGAAAGGGTTGTTCGAGGAGTATGCCGGCTTCGGCCGCGGTCATGGTCACGATCTCGCGCCCTTTGATACCTATCACCAGGTGCGCGGGCTGCGATGGCCGGTCGTCAACGGCAAGGAAACGCGCTGGCGCTATCGTGAAGGTCTTGACCCGTATGTGAAACCCGGCGAGGGCGTCAGGTTCTACGGCTTCCCCGATGGCAAAGCGCGCATTTTTGCCTTGCCCTACGAGCCGGCAGCGGAATCGCCCGATGCGACATATCCATTCTGGCTCGTGACGGGACGAGTGCTCGAACACTGGCATTCCGGCTCAATGACTCGGCGAGTCCCCGAGCTTTATCGCGCGTTTCCCGACGCGGTCTGCTTCATGCATCCTGACGATGCTGCCAAGCTCAACATGCGTCGGGGCGACGAGGTGAAGGTCGAGTCGCGGCGCGGCTTCATCCGCACGCGCCTCGAAACACGCGGACGCGACCGCATGCCGCGCGGGGTCGTATTCGTGCCATGGTTCGACGAAAGCCAGCTCATCAACAAGGTGACGCTCGACGCAACCGATCCGATCTCTCTGCAGACAGACTTCAAGAAATGCGCCGTGCGTATTGAGCGCGTGTAGGGAGCGGGATCATGGCGAACAATCTCCGACTGCTGGCCGCGGTATTGGTCACGGCAGCCCTGTCGACCGTGGTCATGGCACAGACATTCTCTGCCTTGCGCGGCTCCACACCGCTCAATCAAGAGGGACCGCCGCCGGCGATGACGCCCGAACAGAATATATCGGTGCGCGAGCCGCGGAATTATCCGGAGCAGCCTCCGGTCATACCCCACTCGACCGAAGGCTATGAGGTCAGCATCAATGCGAACAAGTGCTTGTCCTGCCATGCGCGAACCCGGATACGCGAATCCCAGGCACCGATGATCAGCATCACGCATTTTATCGATCGCGACGGGCAGTTCCTAGCTTCGGTTTCGCCGCGGCGATATTTCTGCACTGAATGTCATGTTCCTCAGCACAACGTGAAGACTCCAGTAGAGAACAGCTTCGTCGACATCGATACGCTACTGGGGCGTAGCGGCCCTGGAGGGGCAAGATGACGACGACCGATGTCCCGCGGCCTTCGTTTTGGCACCGCGCGGTTTCGTTCGCTCGCGACATCTGGGGCGTATTGGTACGGCCAAGCGCGATATTCAGCCTTGGATTTCTGGTGCTGGCCGGATTTGTCGCCGGCATTGTTTTTTGGGGCGGTTTCAACACCGCGCTTGAGCTCACTAACACGGAAACGTTCTGCACGTCGTGTCATGAAATGCGCACCAACGTATTCGAGGAGCTCAAAACGACCGTGCACTACAACAACCGATCGGGCGTGCGCGCCCACTGCCCCGATTGTCATGTCCCGCATGAATGGACAAACAAGATCGCGCGCAAGATGCAGGCGTCAAAGGAAGTCTGGGGCAAACTTTTCGGCACCATCAACACGCGTGAAAAATTTCTCGACCACCGCCTTGAGCTTGCAGAACATGAGTGGGCCCGCATGAAGGCCAATGATTCTCTAGAATGCCGCAACTGCCACAGCGCACAGTCGATGGATATTACGCGCCAAAGCCCGCGCGCGGTCGAGGCGCACCAGCGCTTCCTGTTTACCGGTCAAAAGACCTGTATCGATTGCCACAAGGGCATCGCCCACCATCTGCCCGACATGCGCAATGTGCCTGGTTGGCAGTAGTTGCTGTGGCCGACGTTCATAGCGGGCAACTCTTGTCCCAGCATGCCGACGCACCCATTCGCGCTCCGCGAAGGAGGGGCCCATACGGCCGGGACGGCCCGAACCAATGGCGTTGGCAGCCGAGCATTGCCCGGCCAACCAAAAGCACGACACTTTGCATGCTCAGCTGCGAAACGGTCGCTTGTCGCGACGGCGGTCACTGGCCGGCTGATAGGCGACGCGGCAATGATAGGTGCAATAAGGCAGGTCATCCACCGTATCGCCGCCACAGAAGAAAAAGTCCGTGCTGCCCGGATCACCCACTGGCCAGCGGCAGGTCTTCTCGGTCAACTGGAGCAACGTCTTGCGCTGCTCGACTGGAATTTCGATCAGCTCCGGTTCCGGCTCGACATCATAATCATAGGCGAGCGCGGTGTTGCCCCGGATCGAAGGCCGCGGCACCCGCATCATGTGGCCGGAGGAACGCGCCTTGCGTGGCCGTGGGGTCGACGAGGACGGGCTCTTGGCGCGACCAGAAAGGCCGAGCCGGTGAACCTTGCCAATGACCGCGTTGCGTGTGATCCCACCGAGCTCGGCGGCAATCTGGCTGGCAGACAGGCCATCCGCCCATAATTTTTTCAGGAGCTCGACCCTCTCGTCCGTCCAGCCCATTGGCTTTTTCTCCTCAGACTTCAATGCCTTAGATAGAATCCAACCCCATCGTCAGACGCCCCCATTCGGCGCCAGACGCAGTACGCGTCAGGAATGGACTAGAAATCGCTTGGTAGCACGATATGTCGTACTAGCTGGCAATAAGGCTACAATAGGCTGTGACTCGCTCGCAAGCTCCGCGGCTGGCTACCAACAGGTTTTCCCTTAGAATCGAGCTTTGCGGTGTGATTAAGTTGGCTTGATTGACAGCGCGGGGCCCGGCAATACAATGACAAAGAGTGCCGCCCGGTGAGGCGGCACATTTTCTTTTCGGCGGGCGCATGGCGCCGAAATGGTGATCATCGAACAAGTCCATGCGCAAACGAACACACTCGATGGAAGAAACTGGTCGTGAAATCGCATCTATTGCCAACCTATGCGCGGGTCGATCTCGCTTTCGAGCGAGGCGAGGGCGCTTGGCTGTTCACGGCCGAGGGTGAGCGGTATCTCGATTTCACGGCCGGCGTTGCGGTCAACGTGCTGGGTCATGCCCATCCCCATCTGGTAAAGGCGCTGACCGAGCAGGCGCACAAGGTCTGGCACGTATCTAATCTCTATCGCATCCCTGATGGTGAGAGGCTTGCCGACCGGCTCTGTGCAGCAAGCTTCGCCGACACGGTGTTCTTCCAGAACTCAGGCGCCGAGGCGCTGGAATGCGCCATCAAGATGGCGCGCAAATATCACGCGGCCTCCGGTAAGCCTGAGCGCTATCGCCTCGTCACGTTCGAAGGTGCCTTTCATGGGCGCACGCTCGCGACCATCGCCGCCGCCGGCAACAAGAAATATCTCGAAGGCTTCGGGCCGCCGCTCGATGGTTTCGATCAGGTGGCCTTTGGTGATCTCGACGCCGTCAAACGCGCCATTGGCCCCGAGACCGCAGGAATCCTGATCGAACCGATCCAGGGCGAAGGCGGCGTGCGCGTCGCGACGCCGACCTTCCTACGTGGCTTGCGCCAGCTGTGCGACCAGCACGGTCTGCTGCTCGTATTCGACGAGGTGCAAACGGGCATTGCGCGCACCGGCGAGCTGTTCGCCTATGAGCGCAGCGGCGTCAAGCCGGACATCATGGCCCTCGCGAAGGCGCTCGGCGGCGGCTTCCCGATCGGCGCCTGCCTTGCGACGTCGGATGCTTCGAAAGGAATGACGGTGGGGTCGCATGGCTCGACTTTCGGCGGCAACCCGCTAGCGATGGTCGTTGCCAATGCGGTGCTCGACGTGGTCTTGGCAGAAGGATTCATCGAGCGCGTGCGCAAGAACGCCCTGCTGCTTAAGCAATCCCTGGCCGAGTTGAAAGATCGCCACTCGTCGGTAATTGCTGAAGTGCGGGGGGAGGGACTGCTGATTGGCCTGCGCATGATCCCACAGGCCTCTGAGATGATCGATGAGCTGCGCGCCGAAAAGATGATCGCGGTGGCGGCGGGCGATAATGTCGTGCGCCTGCTACCGCCCCTCATCATCGGGCCGAAAGAGATCAACGAGGCCGTCGGATGCATCGATCGGGCATGCGCGCGGCTGGCCCAAACACATGCGCGCGCGGCCAAGGTGGCGTCATGAGCGCAAACGCCGTCAGGCATTTCCTCGATCTGACCGACATTCCCAAGCCGGTGCTAGCGGGAATGATTGACAAGAGCCGCGCCATGAAAGCTGCGCGGGCGCAAGGGATCATGACGTCACCGCTCGCCGGTAAGACGCTGGCGATGATATTCGACAAGCCCTCAACCCGCACGCGCGTTTCGTTTGATGTCGCCATGCGGCAACTTGGCGGGGATGCGATCTTGCTCACGGCGCAGGAAATGCAACTCGGCCGCGGCGAAACGCTGGCTGACACGGCGCGCGTGCTCTCCCGCTACGTCGATGCCATCATGATCCGTATTCTCGACCACGAAGCCGTCGCAGAGCTCGCGCACCACGCGACAATCCCGGTGATCAACGGGCTCACGAGGCGCTCGCATCCTTCTCAGGTGCTGGCCGATGTTATGACCTATGAGGAAAAGCGCGGATCAATTCGCGGCCGCACGGTGGCCTGGAGCGGCGATGCCAACAACGTGCTGGCGAGCTGGATGCACGCGGCGGAACGCTTCGATTTCCAGTTGCGCGTTGCGACTCCGACCGAGCTGCGGCCGAAAAAGTGGTTGATGGATTGGGTAAAATCGTCGGGCGCGGCGATCGTCATCGGCGACGATCCGGAAATCGCGGTCAAGGAGGCCGACTGCGTTGTCACCGACACGTGGGTGTCAATGGGCGACCGGGACGGCAAGCACCGCCACAACATTCTCAAACGATACCAGATCAATGCGAGCCTGATGGCCAAGGCCAAGTCCGACGCGCTTTTCATGCACTGTCTGCCGGCGCATCGCGGCGAGGAGGTCACCGACGAAGTCATCGACGGACCCCAGTCCGTCGTCTTCGACGAGGCGGAAAATCGGCTGCACGCCCAGAAAGGTTTGCTCGCGTGGTGCCTGCACGCCGACGCTTGAGATCGCGGCAATAGTTCCGCGTCATGCCCGGGCGTATTCGTCCGAAGGACGGCGCGCTTTCGCAACGCCTATCTCCCGGCCCTCTCTTGGGACGGCAATCCTGTGTGCGAGGATGGCCAGCACAAGCCGGACGAATGAGGGTTCGTCCTCGAAAATTCAAGTTTAATCTCTAAATAGGACCCATGACCGATCCCCAAATCGCCATTCCATCCCGCGCGCCGTCGGCAACCGCCGCCGACGACACCGTCATGCCGTTCGAGGTCGCCAAGCTCGACTTGCGCGGCCGCGTCGTCCGGCTGGGCCCGGCAGTCGACGAAATCCTTGCACGTCACGCTTATCCGCAGCCGGTCGCCAAGCTCCTCGGCGAAGCCCTGGTCCTCACAGTGATGCTTGGCTCGGCCCTGAAGATTGAAGGCCGCTTTATCCTGCAAACGCAGAGCGACGGGCCGGTCCGTATGCTCGTTGTGGACTTCACCGCTCCCGACAAGGTGCGCGCCTGCGCCCGCTTCGACAAGGATCGGGTGGCTGGCGCAATTGCGTCAGGCAAGACTGCAACCGGTGCCTTGCTTGGCAAGGGGCACCTCGCGATGACCATTGACCAGGGGCCCGACATGAGCCGCTATCAGGGGCTCGTCGCGCTCGACGGCGGCTCATTGGAGGATGTGGCGCACGAGTATTTTCTCCGTTCCGAGCAGATCCCGACGAAGGTGCGCCTTGCGGTCGCGGAGGAGTTGCTTGCCGGCTCCGGCGGGCCGACGCACCGCTGGCGCGCAGGCGGCATTATGTTGCAGTTCCTGCCGAAAGCTCCCGAGCGAGCTCGCGTCGCCGATCTCGACCCCGGCGATGCGCCGGAAGGCACCAAGCCGCACAGCGTCGAGGAGGATGACGCTTGGGTCGAAGGCCAGGCTTTGATATCTACCGTCGAGGATGTCGAGCTGATCGATCCGTCGCTGTCCAGCGAGCGGCTGGTCTACCGACTTTTTCACGAGCCAGGCGTGCGCGTCTTCCGCGCCAGTCCGTTGCGCGCGAAATGCTCGTGCTCGCGCGACAATGTCGAGGCCATGCTCAAGAGTTTTTCGCAGGACGATCGTGACCACATGGTGGAGGACGGCAAGATCTCCGTCACCTGCGAATTCTGCAGCGCGAACTATCAGTTTGCGCCGGGCGAGGTCGGCGCCCACCCTAGTTGATCGTTCGCTCTGCGTAGGACGAATCGAGCGAAAACGCCGGGATCTCGATGTCAAAGTGCTCGCCGCTGTCCGTCACCATGCCGTAGGTGCCCACCATGAATCCCGACGGCGTCGGCAGCGGGACGCCGCTAGTGTATTCGAACGACTGCCCGGACGTGAGCGTGGGCTCTTCGCCGACAACGCCCGGGCCCTTGACTTCCTGCAGTCGTCCGAGGGCGTCAGTGATGCGCCAATGCCGTGTCTTGAGCTGGACCGTATCCGCGCCGAGGTTGGTGATATTGATCGTATAGGCCCAAAAGAAATAACCGTTGCTCGGCGATGACCGCTCCGAAACAAACCGGGGCGTGACGGTGACCTCGATCTTGCGGGTTACGGCGCGATACATCTATATCCCGCACAATTGACCTGGCCGGGCTTGCCAATCGCTTGACGCTTGGGATTATGGCGGAAAGTCCGCACGAAAGAAACGTCCCACATGGCTCCGGTTTCGACGGAACGCGATCTCCGGCTCGATTTGTTCCGCGGGCTCGCGCTCTGGCTGATCTTTCTCGACCACATTCCGTCGAACGCGGTCAGCTGGATTACCATCCGGAACTACGGTTTCAGCGACGCGACCGAGATCTTCGTCTTTATATCCGGTTACACGGCGGCATTCGTGTACGGCCGTGCAATGCAACAGCACGGCTTTATTGTCGCTTCCGCCCGCGTGCTGAAGCGCGCGTGGCAAATCTATGTCGCACACGTGTTCTTGCTCGCGATCTATCTCGCCGAGATCGCGTATGTCGCAAACAGCTTCGACAATCCTCTGTACACCGAGGAAATGGGCGTTCTCGACTTCTTGAAAAATCCTGACGTCACCATCCTTCAGGCGCTGTTGCTGAAGTTCAAACCGGTGAACATGGACATCCTGCCGCTCTACATTCTGCTGCTACTCTGGTTTCCGCCGATGTTATGGTTGCTGTTGCGCGCGCCGTCGACCGCCCTGCTGGCATCGGCGACCCTCTATGCACTGATGTGGCTGTTCGAGTGGAACATCCCCGCTTATCCGAGCGGCACGTGGCTCTTCAACCCGTTCGCTTGGCAATTGCTGTTCGTGTTCGGCGCCTGGTGCGCGCTCGGTGGCGCGCAAAAACTGTCGCGCTGGACACATTCGAAGGTCATCGTCGGGCTCGCGATTGCCTATCTGATTTTCGCGTTCGCTATCGCAATGACCTGGTACTTTCCACGGCTAGCGGTGTTTGTGCCCAAGGCTGTCGGCGACGCGATCTATCCGATCGACAAGACAAATCTCGACGTGCTGCGCATCATGCATTTCCTGGCGCTGGCGGTGATAACGGTCGCTTTCATTCCGAGTGACTGGCCGCGCCTGAAATCACGCATCTTTTGGCCGGCCATCGTATGTGGCCAGCATTCGCTTGAAACATTCTGTCTCGGGGTCTTTCTATCCTTTGCAGGGCATTTCGTGTTTACCGAAGTCTCCAATCGCGTCGTCACCCAGGTGATCGTCAGCATTCTTGGCATTGCCATAATGGTGGCCATTGCGGCGCTCATTTCATGGTATAGACAAGCTGAACGAAAGGGCGGGGGACCGCGCCCGCCCGCCGCGAAGCCGGGTTATGCGGAGGGCGATGCATGAAGGCACGCTTGCTATTGCTGGCGTTGCTGATGCTGGGCAGCAGTCCTGCGCGGGCCGAGCAGCCGGCGGAATGTCGCGTTGCCGAAGGCATGCTCGAGTCGAGTTTCCGGTTGCCACATGTCACGCGTGCCATTGCCGCAAAGCATCTCACCGTGCTTGTCGTTGGCGCCGGCTCTTCGCAACTGCCGGGCTTGAATGGTGTGAACAACGCCTATCCGGCGCGATTGCAGCAAGCGCTTTCGCAGCAACTGCCCGGTGTCGAAGTGAAAGTTACAACCGACGTCAAAGCGAAGCGGACCGCCGTCGAGATGGTTAAGGCGCTTCCAGCCGCATTGAGCGCGAGCAAGCCCGCGCTTCTCGTGTGGCAGACCGGGACGGTGGACGCGATGCTCGCGGTCGATCCCGATCAATTCAGCCAGGCCTTAGACAAAGGTATAAGCATTGCCCATTCGGTGGGCGCTGATGTCGTTTTGATCAACGCGCAATACAGTCCGCGGACAGAAACAATGATAGCCCTTGGCACATATGCGGAAGATATGCGCTGGGTTGCATTGCAGCATGAGGTATTGCTGTTCGACCGCCTTGGAATCATGAAGTTATGGAGCGAGCTTGGAACGTTCGACTTGTATTCGGCCACGAAAAAACTTGACATCGCTGAGCGGGTCCATGATTGCATAGGGAGGCTGCTGGCCGATCTCGTGATCACGGCAGCCAAACCAGAAGAGCCGACGATCAACGGCAGCCGTTAATGCTAGAGAGGATTCGCCGGTGCACAACCCCGGACGATGGGTAACGAAATCGATTGCCGCTGCACTGCTCGCGGGGCTGGCGGTATTGCCGGCGCGTGGGGATACGGCGCCAGCCTGCGATGCGCCGCTCGATCTGATCCGACTAGCCAATCCGCTTCCGCACTTCGCCAAGAAACTGGCGTTGGGAGAGCCGATCACGGTCGTGGCCATCGGCTCATCCTCGACGGCGGGAGCGGGCGCGAGTTCGGCGAAGGCAAATTATCCAAATCAGCTCGCAGTCGCGCTCAACCAGCATTTCCCGAAACTGTCGATCACGATACTCAATCGCGGCGTCGGTGGCGAAGAAATCCCCGACATGCTGGCACGGTTTGACTCCGCTGTGATTGCGGCCAAGCCCGACCTGGTGCTTTGGCAGCTCGGCACCAATTCGGTCATTCGCGATCATCGGCCGACCGATCACGGTGCGCTGATCCATGCCGGCCTTGCCAAAATTCGGGCGATTGGCGCTGATGTCGTTCTGATCGACCCACAATTCGCGCCGAAGGTGATCGCGAAGCCTGACGCCGAGAAGATGGTCGCGCTGATCTCAAACACGGCCAAGAAAGAAGACGTCGACCTGTTCCGCCGCTTCGACGTGATGCGACACTGGCATGAGGTAGAGCACCTCAGTTTCGAGACCTTCGTGTCGCCCGACGGGCTCCACATGAATGACTGGAGCTATGCCTGCATGGCAAAGGGACTAGGCAACGCCATCGCCGAGGCCGCGCAGCGGCCGATCATGTCGGCGACCGCCGCCTCACATCTCATTCCCTAAGCAAAGTCAAACTTTCTCAACTGCCATCAGCAGATCCTCGATCAGGTCATCGTGGTGTTCAAGGCCGGCTGAGAACCTGATCAATCCATCGCCGATGCCGAGCTCGGCGCGCTGCTCCGGCGTCAATCGCTGATGCGTGGTCGTGGTCGGATGGGTGACCAGGCTTTTAGCATCGCCAAGATTGTTCGTAATCCCGATCAATTGCAGGGAATTGAGAAATCGAAAGGCGCCTTCCTTGCCGCCTTTGACCTCGAACGAGCAGAGCGTCGAGCCTGCGCGCATCTGTTTCTTGACGATCTCGGCCTGTGGATGATCGGAACGGCCCGGATAGATGACGCGCGTAAGGTTCTTATGTCCGGCCAGCGCGTTGGCAACCGCCGCTGCATTGTCCGTCTGCCGCTGCACGCGCACTGGCATAGTTTCCAACGACTTCAGCAAGACCCACGCATTGAATGGCGACAGCGAAGGCCCCGTCTGCCGCAGGACCTGGTGATAGTGATCTGTGATAAGTTTCTCGGAGCCGAGAATAATGCCGCCGAGAACACGGCCCTGGCCATCGATGTGCTTTGTCGCCGAATACACAACGCAATCCGCGCCGAGCTTGAGCGGGCTCTGATAGAGCGGGGTGGCGAAGACATTATCGACCACGAGCTTTGCGCCGGAATCGTGCGCGATGTCCGCGACCGCCGCGATGTCAATTACCTCAAGGGTCGGGTTCGTCGGCGACTCCAGGAAGAACAACTTGGTGTTCTTCCGCACCGCCTTTTTCCAGGCATCGAGATCGGTGCCGGCGATCAACGTTGAAGTCACACCGAAGCGCGGGAGCCATTCTTCGATCACCCAACGGCACGAACCGAATAGCGCCTTCGCTGCAACCACGTGATCGCCCGCTCTGACCAGACCCATGAGTGCAGTGGTCACGGCGGCCATGCCCGTGGCGGTCGATCTCGCAGCCTCCGCGCCTTCGAACGCCGCCATGCGCTGCTCGAACATGCTCATGGTTGGATTCGAGTAGCGCGAATAAACGTAGCCCGGCATCTTGCCGGAAAAGCGCGCCTCGCAATCCTCTGCGGTCGGGTAAACGTAGCCTTGGGTCAGGAACAGTGCCTCCGAGGTTTCCCCGAATTGCGATCGCAACGTGCCGGAATGGACCAGCCGGGTTTCAGGGCGGTAGACCTTGGTCGACGCGGGCATCGCGGCCTCCTTTCAGCCCGCATGGCCATTTTTCGAAAACGGGCGGCCGCTTTTGCGGCCATGTTTTCGGGGCCATGCGTGTGGCCAACAAAAAACCGGCCGGAGAAATATCTCGGCCGGGCTCAGCGTCCCCGGCCTTTTAGCGATTTGTTTAACGTGGCTGCAAGCCGGCCGGCTCAAATGACCACGGGATAAGACGCTTGTAGCGGGCGGCGACGCTTCACGTCAAGGTGGTCCTCAGGTTAGATCGGCGCAAGCAAAAAACGGGGACACCGTGGCCCTTTCCTTCGCAGTCGATGACAGGGGCATTCTGCCCGACCGCATGATCGCGGCGCTCGCCGCCGATGGCGGAATCCTGTCTGAGAGCCAATTCGTGCCCGACCAGGTCCAGCCGGCAAGCCTGGACCTGCGGTTGGGCGAGGTCGCCTATCGCGTACGCGCGAGTTTTTTGCCGGGACGCACCACGGTCGCCCGGCGCATCGACGAGCTGAAACTTCACGAGGTTTCGCTTACCGACGGCGCGGTGTTGGAAACGGGTTGCGTCTATATCGTGCAGCTACAGGAAAGCCTGGCGTTACCCAATGACATTTCGGCCGCTGCCAATCCAAAAAGCTCGACCGGTCGACTCGATGTTTTCACGCGCGTGATTGCCGACGAGACCCGCGGCTTTGACCGCGTGGGAGCCGGCTATCACGGACCGTTATATGCCGAGATTAGCCCGCGAACATTTCCGGTGCTGGTCCGTGAGGGCTCGCGGCTTTCGCAAATTCGGTTCCGCCGCGGTCACGCGCTGCTTGGCGCGGACGCCTTGCGCAGCCTGCATGCGCAAGAACGCCTGGTCGATGCTGACAACGCTGATGTGAGCGAGGGCGTCGGCGTCAGTGTCGATCTTTCCGGTCTCGGTCCCGGCGGCCTGGTGGGCTATCGCGCCAAGCGGCACACCGGCCTGATCGACGTGGAACGTCGCGGCGGCTATGCGGTGCTGGATTTCTGGGAGCCGATGCAGGCGCGTCCCGACAAGAGCCTCATCCTCGATCCCAACGAATTCTACATTCTCGCATCCAAGGAAGCGGTGCAGGTGCCGCCCGACTACGCTGCGGAGATGGTGCCATTCGATCCGCTGGTCGGCGAATTCCGCGTGCACTATGCAGGCTTTTTCGATCCAGGCTTTGGCTACGCCGGGGCCGGCGGAAAAGGTGCCCGCGCGGTGCTGGAGGTCCGCTCGCGCGAAGTACCTTTCATTCTCGAGCACGGCCAGATCGTCGGCCGCTTGATTTACGAGAAGATGCTTGCGAAACCGGAAAAATTATATGGCCAGGGCATCGGCTCGAACTATCAGGCGCAGAGCCTGAAACTCTCGAAACACTTTAAGGTCTGAACAACAGAGCGCGCTTGCCGCGCGCGCCGACCAGTCGCTTTGCCCCCAAAGGGACATTGCGAGAGATTTTACGCGTCGACCGCGCACATACGTTCAACTGCTTCCGGCGCGCCAACGATGATAGGGTGACGCCAAAATCGAAGATCTGGCTTTCCGCCGATCGACGGTTGCTCCGGCAGAAAACCGCTCATAGTTTCCCATTTCCCATCGCGGCGCTGGCGAATTGCGCCGCCGGCCGCCTCTACCAAGACCATCCCGCCGGCGACGTCCCAAATATTCGGGCTCTCGAAGCGGGCAACACTCAACATGCCAGCCGCAACAAGAGCGCATTCGATCGCTGCTGAACCGGTTTTGCGCGTTTCCCAGTTTTTATCCTGCGCGATGATGGTTGGTACGCCGGCAAGCTGGCGTCGCACTGCAGGATTTACTTTCGGCGTCACGTCACTGTCTTCAAAACGTAGTTTGCCGCCTATGCTGGCGTGATAAACGCCTGGTCGCAATGCGTGACCGGTCGAGCACCATACCGCGCCGACAACTGGTCGACCACGCTGTAACACGCCAATCGAAGCAGCGAACATCGGAAAGCCATTGACGAAGTTGGAGGTGCCATCGATCGGATCAACGGTCCACACACAGTTGTGGGCGCGTCCGGGACGTTCAATCATTTCTTCTCCGATAACACGATGGTTTGGAAATCGCCCCGCGACTCGCTCGCGGATCAACGTTTCGACACGTTGATCCACTTCGGAAACCGGGTCACGCCACAACGTCGTCTCCGGGGATTCACCTTTGTAACGTACAGCTATCATGCTTCCGAGTGCGGCCTGGATTTCTGCGCCGGCGAGCGTGGCAAGTTCAACCGCTACTCGTTCGACCTCCGCGAGATCTTCGACGTTTTCACTCTTTGTCATTTTGCAATAGCTTTTTGCGCTGGATGCTTCATCGGGATGAGAATTTGCAGTTGCTCCTTTTCACAAGCAATTTCGGCTATCTGCTTACTGTCGCGGTTGCTGTAAGCCCCATCGTCAAGCCGGTTAGCGGTGTCGGCCCAAGTCAATTCAATCGTTTTACCTTGCCGAGCGGTGACCGGCGGTGCCTCATCGTGCGGGGCATCGAGCCACTTTTCCAAATCGCGACGCCGGGCTGCATCAAAGCAGACCACGTCGAGCAAACCGTCAGCGACATGTGCTTTTTGCGCCAATGGCAATGCCGGTCCAGTGAATGGCACGTTCATGACTTCGACCCCGAGGAATTCGCCGTTGAGTGCCTTCCCATCGACCGTAATCGAAAGCTCGACCGGTTTTGTCGCTTTGAGCGTTTTTTCTAAGAGCTCGCGGCCCTTGCGCAAATTGTCCGCGCCTTTGGCTTTCTCACGTTTGTCCGCTGCCTTTAGAAATTCGGCGAACAATCCAACGCCAAATCCCTCAAGGAATCGGCAGGTACCCCAGGATGCTTTGACGATCCCGACATCGAGCGGGTGGGTTTTGTCAATCTTCCAGGTTTCGACCAGTTCCTGCGGTGTCCCGGCAATGCCAAACGAACGTGCGATGTTGTTGGCAGTCCCAAGGGGTAGCAATGCGATCGGCATAGAACGGTCTGGCAACTTGGTCAGCACTTTAGTGATGGTGCCATCGCCGCCGGCTATAACAATGATGTCGGCGCGCTTTTCGAGGGCTTGTTCGATGTCGTCGGATTTGACCGATACATAGCGTACGTCAAAATCTGCAAGCTTCATGGCCGCGAGAATGTCGTCCTTGTCGGCTTCCCCGCCGGCCGTGGGATTGTGAAACAGCAATGCGCGCATGCGCCATTAACATTGCTGATTGGATCAGGTTCCCTAGTAACCACCTCACCACGAAGGCTTAGAGCCGAAAATCACCACCTTCGGTTGTTGGCAAACGCTTCGCCGCGCGAGGATGTCGGCTTTGCCCCAGAAACGGACGTCGGACAATGCGATTCTGCTCCGTCATTTTTCTCACTTTGATGATCGTTCGTTTGTGCTCTATACCCATGCTCAGTGGCCCTGGCACAGATGATGCTCAGATGAACGTATCGGAAGGTGATCAAACAAGCGCGAATACTCCGTCCAAAGGGCTCGGAAGTGGCGCGCTAGGGGCCGCAACTTCCAAATCGCTGTTGTTGCAAATCC
>Ga0066388_100000296_pt1 | contig 22097 bp, 18 predicted proteins | sample PanSoiMetaGPlot6_FD_64539 | JGI IMG/M metagenome (GOLD analysis project Ga0066388, IMG submission 64539) | Tropical forest soil microbial communities from Panama analyzed to predict greenhouse gas emissions - Panama Soil - Plot 6 (Hybrid Assembly) | ecosystem: Environmental > Terrestrial >...
CATCAATGCATTGCGCAAGTTTTTGGTGGCAAGGTTGTCCGCGCCGAGAGGTTGATGCACGGCAAGACTTCGCGAATCCATCATCGGCATCGCGGCGTTTTCAAAGATTTGGCCGAGCCGCTCGAGGCGACGCGTTATCATTCACTAATTGTACAGCGCGATTCAGTTCCCGATTCACTCGCGATCACAGCCGAAACAGATGACGGCGAGATCATGGGACTACAACATCGACAATTCCCGATCCACGGCGTCCAATTTCATCCCGAATCGATTCTGACGACCGAAGGCCGGAAGTTACTCGCAAATTTTCTCCGAAATTAAGCTGCGCCGTTGCACGAGATAACGTCGTGAATCTGGCGAACTTCGCGCACCATTTGTTCGTATTCGTCGAACATCAACGATTGCGCGCCGTCCGAAAGCGCTTCGTCCGGTTTGCCGTGAACTTCGATCATTAATCCGTCCGCGCCGACGGCAACCCCGGCACGGGCGAGCGGTGTGACCATGTAACTGCGGCCGGTTCCATGCGCCGCATCGACGATCACCGGTAAATGCGAAATTTTTCGAACGGCCGGAACCGCCGCGAGATCAAGCGTATTGCGCGTGTGTTGCGCAAATGTGCGCACACCACGCTCACAAAGCACGATGTTGTAATTGCCTTCCGCCATAATGTACTCGGCGGCGAGCAACCATTCCTCCAGCGTTGCGGCCATTCCACGTTTCAAAAGCACCGGCAATTTCGAACGCCCAACACGTCGGAGCAGGGTAAAGTTCTGCATGTTGCGCGCGCCCACCTGAATCATGTCAGCATATTTCTCAACGAGATCGACATTCGATTCATCGAGCGCCTCGCTCACAATCTTGAGACCGAATTCCTTGCGAATGTCGGCTAGGATCTTTAGCCCGGCTTCGCCGAGACCAGCGAACGCGTAGGGCGAAGTGCGCGGCTTGAATGCGCCGCCGCGGAAAAATTTTGCGCCGCTGCGCTGAACGACGTCGGCAATCGCGAACGCCTGCTTGCTGTTTTCGATCGCACACGGACCGGCGATGATCGCGAGCGAGCCGTCACCGATGCGCGCGCCGTCCCCGAGATCGACAACGGTCCGTTCCGGCCGCAAATCGAGCGTGATTAACTTGTACGGTTTAGTGACGCGAATCGCTTCCGAGACGCCGGGAAGATTCTCGAAATGCGAGAGATCGACCGCGCCCTGATTGCCGGTCACGCCGATGGCGGTCCGGTTGGCGCCGGGCATAACGTGCGCGCGAAAGCCGAGCGATTCGACCACGCGGACGACGTTGTCGATCTCGCCCTTCCCGGCGTGAGCTGTCATTACAATGAGCATGTCGTGAAAAGGCGTCTACTTACCCGGAATTATACCCTTCGGTCAAATTTTAGCTTTCGATTTTGGACCAAGCAAAATGGGCGGTAGTACGCGTTCGATTTCGGCCCGATGCTGCTCGTATCGGGGCGGCAGCTTCAAAGTTTGGCCGAGATGTTTGGCTGGCTCGTCCACCGTGAATCCCGGCCCTTCGGTCGCGATTTCAAATAAAATCCCGCCCGGCTCACGAAAGTAGATCGAGTGAAAATAAAAGCGATTGATCACCGGCGTGACGTGCAGCCCGAGACCGATGACTTGTTCTCGCCACTTCAATTGCTCTTTGTCGTCAGCGCAGCGAAACGCAATATGATGCACGGTGCCGACAGAGTTAATTCCAAATTGGTCGTCCGCGCGTTCCACCAAATCAACGCAGGCGCTGGTTGACCTAGAATCCACCGAAAAACGCCGCCGGGATGTTTCCTCGCCGATAAGTTCGAACCCGAGCTCCTTTAAAACATCTTCCGTTGGCTTCGCGTCTTGCACTTCCAGGGTCGGCGAATGAAAACCGTGAATCGCAAACTTCCTTGGCACTTCACTTTCGTACTTAAGATCGACGTCGTCCAGCTGCGCCGACTCGATCAGTTCCAGCATTAAGCCATCCGGATCAGTGAAACGAAGAGCCGCTGCGCCAAAGCGCGGAGGAAGAGCTTCAGTGAAAACGTGATGCTCTTCAAAACGCGCTTTCCAGAAATCGAGCGAGTTTTTTGGAATCGCAAAACTCGCCGCGATTATCTGCCCGGTTCCGCGTGTGCCGCGGCGCGCTCCCGGCCACGCGAAGAACGTAATCGCCGTCCCCGGGCGGCCGGTTTGATCGCCATAATAAAGATGATAACTCGATGGATCATCGAAATTCACAGTGCGCTTGGCGAAACGAAGGCCGAGGTTCTGCGTGTAAAAGTCGACATTCGCCTGCGGATCACCGGCGATGGCGGTGATATGATGAATGCCACCAAGTTTCACTGATCGGCAGCGTATCAGGAGCGCTATTGATTTGGGAAGCTAACAGCTTCCCCTACAGTTCCGCATGTATTTGTGGCGGAGATCGACCAGCCGAAAGTGGCTAATTGACAACGAAGACGCAGTGCGCGCTCTCGCTGGCGATCAGCTCGCGATTATCGAGCGGCCGAACCGAAGGTGGCTGCAGCTCGAAGTCGCTTCGAAATCGCAAGGCGCGCTGCAAAAGCTCGAAAACCAATTCGGCGGCCGGATCGAAAAGCTTCCGCGCAATTGGCTGAAGCGCTCGCTATGTCGCAAGACGAAGCCGATCAAGATTGGAAATGGACGCTTGATCATTCCTGCGGGCGCGGCGTTTGGAACAGGTGAGCACGTGACGACCGCAATGAGTTTGAAAATGCTCGGGCGTGCGATTCGATTCTGGGGAGCGCCTGCGCCTCGCAGGCTGGCGATCGCGCCAGCGCGAGAGCGGACCTTCTCAGGACAGACTCTCCGGCGAGGCGCCGAAAGTCCGAACCGGACTGGCTTTTCTACGCAAGGGCGCGTGCGGTCCCCAGAACTAATTGTCGATCTTGGAACCGGCAGTGGGATTCTTGCCCTCGCGGCGAAGCTTCTCGGAGCCAAACGAGTTATCGGAATCGACAACGATCCAATTGCAATCTCGACCGCAAGACAAAATGCTCGGCTAAATAAGATCCGAGGCGTTCAGTTTCGCGTTGCCGACGTGCGTCTTTGGAAGCCGCCTTCCAAAATCGACATCGTCGCCGCCAATCTCTTCAGCGAATTGCTGATCGAGACTTTGCCGAAGTTGAAGCAAGCTCGCCGGTTGATTCTCTCCGGAATCTTGAGCAAACAACAGGGCGCTGTGAAAGCCGCCCTGAGGCGCAACAAGATCGAGATTTCCGAGGCGCGCCGGCGCGGAAAGTGGGTTGCGATCCTAGCGGGCTGCAAGTAGGTTCGGCGACCCTTAGCGGCTACGGTTTTCTGCATCTACGCGGTTTAAATCTTAAGCCGCGGGCAACTCGAAATGCAGAACGAAGAACTTGGTTACGCAATCCTGACGCCGTATTCGATGCGCAAATCGCGCACCGGCGGAATTATTGCCCGCCTGATTTCGAGGACGGGTCTCGATCTGGTAGCGGCGCGAATGTTTGCGCCAGGGGAGGAATTAGTCCGCCGCTATTCCAAAACCATTGTTACTGAAACGGAGCCGAAACATCGTGCGACGCAGGAATTGATTCGCGAGTATGTCTTGAAAAATTTCAGCTGCGAAAAGCAGGGCCAGCGAGCGCGCGTTTTGGTTTTGGTTTTTCGCGGATTGGATGCGGCGGCGAAAATGCGCACTACAGTCGGCCACATTTCTCATGAAGAAACCAGCGGTGAAACTATCCGCGACACGTTTGGCGATTACATCACTGAGGATTCCGGCAGGGTCACGTATTTCGAGCCGGCGGTAGTTGCAGCGTTTGATCCGAAGGCGATCGAGCGTGACCTCAAACTTTGGGCACGTTATTCAGACAGCGATGGCGGCATTCTTGATGATTGTGTGCACTTTCCGGCCAGTGTCCAAATCGAGAAAACGCTGGTTCTAATTAAGCCGGACAATTTCAAATTCCCCAACGTTCGGCCCGGCGGCGTGATTGAAGTTTTCTCGCGCACCGGTCTCTACATTGTCGGTTTCAAAGTTCATCGGATGAGCGTGGCGCAGGCCGAGGATTTTTACGGGCCGGTGCTGCCGGTATTACAGGAAAAACTCGGCCAAGCGAAAGGGCGCGATGCGTGGGAAGACATTGTTCAATTCATGGCCGGTGCGCGTCCGAGCGATACGCTTCCCGAAAAACGGGACCAGCCCGGTAGCGAAAAGTGCATCGCGCTGGTTTATCAGGGCGAAAATGCGGTCGGCAAAATTCGCGACGTGCTGGGCCCAACCGATCCGGCCAAAGCGCCGCCCGGTTCGATTCGAAAAGAATTTGGCCAGACGATCATGATCAACGCGGCGCACGCGTCCGATTCGGTTGAAAACGCGAAGCGGGAAATGGGAATCGTGCGCGTAGACGAGAATAATTTTAAAGCTTTGATTGAAAACTTTTACCGCCACCAATAGTGTGCGCTCCCTGAATTTTAACTGACAAGATCGACATGGAAATTTCCGAACGAGCCGCGCAACTGACGCCATCGCTCACGCTTTCGATCGATAGCAAAGCGAAGGCGATGAAGGCGGAAGGAATCGACGTCTGCGGTTTCGGCGCGGGCGAACCGGATTTCGATACGCCCGAACACATCAAACAGGCGGCGATCGAGGCGTTACAGGCCGGTTTCACAAAATATACACCGAGTGCCGGCATTCCGGAGTTGCGCGCGGCGATCGCCGAAAAATTGGCCGCTGATAACGGAATCACGTATCGCGCTGGTCAGGTCGTCGTCAGCAATGGCGCGAAGCATTCCTGTTACAACGCGATTCTCGCCACCTGCCAGCCGGGCGATGAAGTGATTATTCCCGCGCCTTACTGGGTCAGTTATCCCGACATGGTGCGGCTGGCCGGAGCCGAACCGGTGATCGTTCCGACAATGGAACGCAACAATTGGAAGCTGCGTTCGGAAGATTTTGAAAACGCAATGACGCCGCGCACCAAAATGTTGATCTTGAACAGCCCGGGCAATCCGACGGGAGCGGTTTACACGCGTGAAGAGCTCGAAGCGCTCGTCGAGATTGCAAGCGGCGAAGACATTTACATTTTATCCGACGAAATCTACGAAAAGCTGGTTTACGACGACACCAAACATGTCAGCGTCGCATCGATCTCGAAGGAAGCTTACGATCTCACGATCACGGTCAACGGATTCAGCAAATCCTACGCGATGACCGGCTGGCGGCTTGGTTACCTTGCGGCGCCCGAAGCGGTCGTGAAAGCAGTCGATTCCATTCAAAGTCACAGCACCTCGAATCCATGCTCGTTCGGGCAACGCGGCGCGCTTGCAGCGTTAAAAGGCGATCAGCAATCCGTCGCCGACATGCGCGATGAATTCGACATGCGCCGCAATTACATGATGGATCGGCTCTCGAAAATTCCAAACATCACGGCGGTCAAACCGCAGGGCGCGTTTTACGTCTTAGTAAACATCAGCCAGCTCGGACTCACTTCCCAAAATTTTGGCGACCGATTGCTCAGCAAATCGAACGTCGCAGTCGTGCCCGGCGCGGCGTTTGGTGACGACCGCACGATCCGGTTCAGCTACGCCACCAGCATCGACATCATCAAAAAGGGTCTCGATCGGTTCCAGGATTTCTGCCGGACCTTGTGAAGTGGAACGCGATCTCCGAGCGCGTTACTAATGTCGGCTGCGGCGCAAAGTTTTGACATCGTCCTCGGAGAGGCCGATCCACCTTTGATGAAGCTCGCGACTGCTTCGCTCGATAAAGCGGTAGTTCTCTCTCGAATCAAAGCTGAACGTGCCGTCGCGATTATTCGGACAGATTCAATCGAGCGAGCTCTGGCGGCGGCGAATGCTGTCATTGCGGGCGGATTTCGCATTATCGAAATTACTTTCAGTTTTCGTGAAGCTTCAAAGGCCATCGCGAAACTGGCCGACAACAACGAGCACGATTTGCTTCTCGGCGCCGGAACGATTTTGACTCGCGAGCAAGTTCACGAAGCCGTCGATGCCGGCGCGCGGTTTCTCGTGAGTCCTTGCGTCCTGCCAGAAGTCATCGAGGCCGCGCACGAACTTCAAGTCGCGGTCATTCCTGGAGCGTTCACGCCTACTGAAATTTACACTGCGCATTCTTTGGGCGCGGACATCGTCAAAATTTTTCCGGCTATAAAGTTCGGGCCAGAATATTTGAAAGCGGTGCGTGGTCCGTTGCCGCAGATTCGAATCATGCCGACGAGTGGAGTCGACGCGTCTAATGTTGCGGATTGGTTTCGAGCCGGCGCCGTCGCAGTCGGCGCCGTCAGCAGCGTGCTCGATCCGGAATTGATTCGAAACGGCGATTGGAACGAAATAACGAAACGAACACGCGAGTTCATGGATGCGGTGCGTGCTGCATAATCTCGCGATTGGAATCAAATTGCGGATTGTGGATTTTGAGTTGACTTGCTAGGCGGAATTCTTTCCGCAATCACATTTCGAAATCCGCAATGTCTTCTGGCCATCTCGCGCTCATCCTGCACGCGCATTTGCCGTTCGTCAGGCATCCAGAGCACGAGCATTTTTTAGAAGAAGACTGGCTCTTCGAAGCAATCAGCGAGACCTACATCCCTCTCCTGCAAATGATGCAGCGACTGGTGAACGACAAAGTGCCGTTCAAGCTCACGATGTCGCTCACGCCAACGCTCTGCGCGATGTTGCGGGATCAACTTTTGAGCGAGCGTTATGTTCGCCATGTCGATCTTCTGATCGATCTCGCGGCGCGCGAGCGAAAACGAAACCAAAAACAGCCCGAACTCGCTGAGCTGTCGCAATTCTATTTCGATCTTTTCTCTGCGAGCCGGCGTTTCTTTGTCGATGAATGGAAAGGCGATCTGCTCGCGGCGTTTCGACAACTGCGCGCCAACGGTGCGCTCGAAATCATCGGCTGTGCGGCGACACATGGATTGCTGCCGCTGCTGCGACAGCAATCAAATGCAGCCGCGCGCGCGCAGGTTCTGATCGGCCGGGACGCACACGTCGATCTTTTCGGTGAGCCCCCTACCGGATTCTGGTTGCCGGAATGTGCCTACGCGCTGGGTCTCGAGCCGATTTTACAAGAAGCGAATGTTCGTTGGTTCGTTCTCGACGCGCACGGATTGTTGTTTGGAAATCCGCAACCGCGCCGCGCGATTTACGCGCCCTGTTACACGCCAGCCGGCCCGGCCGCGTTTGCGCGCGATCGCGATTCGAGCCGCCAGGTTTGGAGCGCGGAAGAAGGTTATCCGGGCGATCCGGCATATCGCGAATTTTATCGCGATGTGGGATTCGATTTGCCGCTGGAACATCTCGGCCCGGTCGCGCGCGGCGTTCGAAGATTTTCCGGAGTAAAATATCACCGCATCACGGGCGGCAAGAGGCACAAAGACCTTTATGATCGCGCTGCCGCCGAAAAAGCGGCTGATGCACACGCCACGCATTTTCTCGCGCAACGCCGCATCCAATTCCGGCAACTCGCCAGCTTCGGTGTCGATCCCATCGTCGTTGTCCCGTTCGACGCCGAGTTGTTCGGTCATTGGTGGTTCGAAGGACCCCGTTTCCTCGACTTGTTCATTCGCAGAAAAGCGTTCGACCAAAAAGATTTTCGCCTGACGACTCCAAGTGAGTATTTGGCCCTGCATCCGACCCAACAAACGATCGAGCCCGGGGCGTCAAGCTGGGGTGAGAACGGTCATCTCGAAGTTTGGATCGACAAGAATAATTCGTGGATTTATCGGCACCTGCACGCAGCCGCGCTGCGCATGACCGATTTAGCGCGTGCCCAGAGCTTGACTGTTGCAAACAGTCAAGTTGCCGAAGCACTGGATGAGCGTGTCTTAAGACAACTCGCGCGCGAACTTTTGCTCGCGCAATCGAGCGATTGGGCGTTTTTGATGCGAACCGGCACCGCCCGCGAATACGCCAGCAAACGCACGGTTGATCATCTTAGGCGTTTTAATCAATTGCACGACCAATTCGTCGCTGGCCAACTCGATGAAAAATTTCTGGCCGACTGCGAATGGCGCGACAATCTTTTCCCGAACTTGAACTGGCGCTATTATGCGTGAATTGCGGATTGCGGAATGCGGATTTCCGCCTTCGCCAAGGCTACGGCGGACAAGGTGGATTTTCGCTTTGGCCGCTTTGGCCGTTCCGGTCGCTCGCATGGTCGCGCAAGAATCCCCTACTCCAACCGCAACTGCCGAAGAATCGGCATCGCCTACACCAACAGCGACACCATCCGTGCCTGGCAGACGCCTTCCACTCCGTTTCGTTCCGCCACCGATGGAGGGCACGATCAGTCTCGGGATCTGGGATTCCAACAACAAACTGGTGCGGGTGCTTCACCGCGAAGCGAAGATCGATAACTTTACGGTCGAAGAAAATTCGCTGAGCACGACTTGGGATGGAAAAAATGACGCGGGCGAAGACCTGCCCGGCGGAAGATATCGTGCCCGCGGATATTTGGTCGGGAAACTAAAAATAGATGATTTCGGCAGAGTAGTTTCGCCGCCCGATGCCGCGGTCGATCACATTTCAGTGAAATTGGCGATGAATCCGCTCATCGCCGACACGCGATCGGTGATGGAGCTCGGGGTTGGATTCGACAACAAGGGAAGCTTTTTTAAGACGATGGACGGACTGCCACTCGCGACGATTAGCGACAGCCCAAGTCTGACTCGAATTGTAATGGAAAAGAACGGCGAGAAGGCTGCTGATGTTTGGCAGGACGCCGGATCCGGTCCCGAACATCTGCGTGTGTCGAACATCGACAAGATGATGGCGTTTGATTGCGGGTTTTTTGAGCTGAAGTAGGGGCGATTGACCCCCATCGCCCGGTGGCGGTTCGGGTGAACCGCCGCTACCTACTCGACAGAGCGAGGTGGCTACAGTTTAGTTACGCCCATGGCTTCCGCGCCTGAGGTTCAACATACGCTCGGAAAATCCGCCGGATTCAGCGGCATGTCGTTGCACACGGGCGAGAAGGTTTCGTTGAAGCTGCATCCTGCCCCGGCGAATCACGGAATTAAATTCAAGCGCAAGGATCTGGCGGAGGAACCGACGATTGACGCCAAGATCGACAATCTGAAAATGGTCGAGCGCTCCACTACCATTGGCGAAGGCTCGATGCGAGTGCATACGGTCGAGCACGTCCTGTCGGCGCTTTCCGCGATGGGCGTCGATAATGCAATCGTGGAAATGGACGCGAATGAACCGCCAATCGGCGATGGCAGTGCCAAAGCGTACGTAGATGTGATCAAGCGCGCCGGCGTCACGGCCCAGGGAGTGCCCCGGAAATTTTTCCACGTGCGCGAGCCGATGCATGTCGAAACGAAAAGCGGCGCCATGCTGATTCTCTTGCCGGACGACGATGGTTTTCGAATTTCGTGCACCCAAGCGGGACCGAACAATCGTTTCACCCAATTCATGTCGACCGACATCGTGCCGGAGCTGTTCGAGCGCGAGATCGCGCCCGCCCGGACATTTGTTTACTACGAGGATGTCGAGCCGCTGATGGAGAAAAATCTAATCAAGGGCGGCAGTTTGGAAAACGCAGTTGTGGTGCGGGGCGATGCGGTGCTGAGCAAAGAGCCGTTGCGGTTCACCGACGAATTCGTCCGGCACAAAATTCTCGATATCATCGGCGACCTTGCCCTGATTGGTTGTCGCATTCGTGGTCATCTCATTGCCGTGAAACCGGGACACGCGGCCAACGCCGAGCTCGCGCGCGCGATCGCCAAAGAACAATCACGCCGCGAAGCGCTCACGGTTCCGCGAGTCGTTCCGAAAGGCGATGGTGGACTCGATGCCGACGAAATCATGCAGATTTTGCCGCATCGTTATCCATTTCTAATGGTCGATCGCATCATTAGTTTCGATGAAGGCGGAACGAAGTGTGTCGGCGTAAAATCGGTCACGATCAACGAACCATTCTTCCAGGGCCATTTCCCCGGTCATCCCGTGATGCCCGGCGTAATGCAGGTGGAAGCGATGGCGCAAGTCGCGAGCTTGTTGTTGTTCAAATTGGCGAAGACGACGAGCCGCATCGGTTATTTCATGAGCGCGGATGATGTGAAATTCCGCAAGCCGGTGATGCCGGGTGACACGATTTTCATCCATGCCGAACTGACAAAAGCGCGTGGCGAACGCTTGGCGAAAGCGAAATGCCATTGCGTGGTGAACGACGCCGTCGTGTCGGAAGGCGAGTTGATGTTCACGTTTCTCGATAGATGAGCGACGTGCAGATTCATCCGACGGCGATTGTCGATCCAAAAGCGCAGATTGGCGCCGGAACAATCGTTGGACCGTATTGCGTCATCGGCCCGAACGTGGCGATCGGTGACAATTGCTGGCTGCAACATCATGTGACGCTGCAAGGATCGATGAAGGCCGGCGCGAAAAACAAATTTTACGCCTATTGCTCGATCGGTCAGCAAACGCAGGATTTAAAATACGCGGGCGAGCCGACTTATTTGGAAATCGGCGATGAAAATACGTTTCGCGAATTCGTGACCGTGAATCGAAGCACAAAGGACGATGGCAAAACGCGCGTTGGCAGTCGTGGAAATTTTTTGGCCTACAGTCACATCGGCCACGATTGCACGGTCGGAAACGAAGTCGTCTTCTCCAACAATGGAACGCTCGCCGGTCACGTTCAGGTCGGCGACAACGCGGTGATGGGCGGCTTGACCGCGGTCCATCAATATTGCCGCATCGGACGGTTCGCGATCACTGGCGGTTGCTCAAAAATTGTCCAGGATGTTCCACCGTTCATGATCGCGGACGGCAATCCGGCCGAAATCCGCGGAGTGAATTTGGTTGGTCTCGAGCGAAAGAATTATCCCGCCGACAAAGTGAAGCTAATCAAGGAATCGTTTCGACTGATTTACCGTTCTAAATATAATACGGCGCAGGCGCTAGAGGCGGTGCGAAAAGAACTGACGCAGAGCGAAGAAATCCGCGAGATCGTCGAGTTCATCGAGAAAAGCGAGCGCGGCATAATTCGTTAGGTCGCGACTCAAGGTTTCGACGGCGTAGAGGGCGGCGTCCTCACTGAACCGGACATATCCTCTTCGAGGTGCTTGAGGAGGGGAGCGGCGGGAGCATCACCGGCGATTTGCAACGCAGTTCGCAACAGCTCGAGACCGCGCTTTGGTTTCTGGAGCTTATTCCAAGCGTCCGCTTCTTCGATAATCACGCGTAAGAGATCGTCACGGCTTGAATAACAAGTGCGCGCCTGAGCAAAGTAAGTCGTCGCCGTCGTAAGATTTCCGTCGCCGGCCTCCATCAGTCCAAGATCTTCGATCATCGGACAATTGCGCGTCCGCGATGCGGCCTGTCGCGCAGCGCTGCGATATTGCGCGGTATCGTTAGTGAAATTTCGGGCGGCAAAATCGTGATAAAATTTCCAATTGCTCGGGTTCGCCGGCTCGCTGTCGATCTGAACCCAGTTCGCATAAGGCCGGTAAAGCGGGTCACCAACCATCACTCCCATCCACGAAAGCGCCTCGGTCGCGGAGTAAGCACTTTCGGCAAAGGTGAAACCGTGAAGCAGACGATCATTCAAAATGTCGGGATGAGTCGTGAGCTGCAAGTATGGCTCGTAAACGTTGCCGATGCTCGCCGCCGCGCCGCGCATCAGAAGCGGCCCGACCCAGTTCGAGTTGCTATCGCGCAAGGTGCCTGCGCTGAAGGAATGGATGTGCATCGCAATCGCGCCTGGCACAAAACGGAATCCCGGAGTGGTAAACGGCCCGGAAACGTTTGGATAGTGCCAGCCGTAGTACAAGGCACAGTCGGTCATCGGATATCCCGCTGGAAAAATTCCCGGCACCGGACCGCGATACACCACCGGGATACCAACTTTGTGCAGTTGCTTCGGAATTTCCGCCATCCAGGCATCACCAATTTCATAACCGGCCGAATCTCCATGCGCGCTGTCGACGTAAGCGCGGCCCCACAGTCCGCTTTTTTCGACCGCAATCGAATCAACGATCATCTTTTTTACTGTCGCCGTCGTAGGAGCGTCCAATCGACACACCAACAGCAGCGCGGCGTCCTGCCATTGATCAATTGATTTGAAACACTTGAAGTAACTGTTCGGCTTCGCTCCGGAAATTTGCGGCGAAAAATATCCGAGCGTTGCCAGTTCCGAATCGACTGAAGCTTCGTTACGATCTTCGATCGGTCCGCCGCCGCGGCGGTCGCCTGGGTACGATTCCAGCGCAGCGCGAATTTTGAGCGGCATTCCTTTGATGAGCGCCACGAAGCGGATCGATGTCGTCATCACCGCTTCGTGATGGTCTTCGGTCCCCCGCATGTTCCACCATTGTTTCGCTTTGAAGATTTCACGAAGTCGATTTGCAATCGTCGCGTCGTATTCGTCGCGACTTATTTCCTCCGCCAGCGAACAGGCCAGACCAACGATGTGATCCGGTGCGATGCCGCGCTTCTGCGCATAAAATCTGGCCAGCTCGGCCCCATCGGGCGCGGCTTTGTTGTAAACAATGACCGTCAGTGCTGAGAGCGGCTGCTCTGCGCCTCGAGCATTTACCGCGAGCAGGAGCATTAGCAGCAGCAAGGATCGACAATATCTCATCTAAACCGGTAGCTTTCGGAGTTGAAACTTCGGGATTGAGTGTTTGAAATCTTTAACAGCGCGCACTCTCAGCTCTCAACCCTCAACTCTCAACCTCCGTATGCCTGCCGTTCTAAATTTGTTGCGAATCAAAAATCTCGCGCTGGTCGAGGAGCTCGAATGGCAGATTGCGCCGGGGTTCACCGCCATCACTGGCGAAACCGGCGCCGGGAAATCGATCATTATTGGCGCGCTTCAACTCTTGCTTGGCGAACGCGCCGATAAATCGTTCATCCGCACCGGTGCCGACACTTGCACGGCGGAAGCGGTTTTCACTGGCAAAGAATTGCAGAAACTAAACCCGCAATTGATTGAAGCCGGCGTCGAACCGAGTGGCGATGATCTTATTATTAAGAGGACGCTTTCCGCGGCCGGCACGAATCGGCAGTTCATCAACGGTTCGCCGACCACGTTGTCGATCTTGAAGAGCGTTGGCGACGCGCTGGTCGATCTTCATGGCCCGCACGATCACCAATCGCTGCTTTCGCCGGACAAACAGCTCGATTTGCTCGATTCGTTCGCGCGCGGGGAAGAGCAACTCGCCGAATATCAAAAACATTTTCGGGAATTGCAGACGCTCACGGCGGAGCACGCGGCGCTGAACACCGCCGAAACCGCACGCGAACAGGAACTCGATCTTCTGCGTCACCAAATCACCGAGATCAACTCGGCCAATCTCGTGGCTGGCGAGGAAGACGAAATCGAGCAACGCTACAAACTTTCGAGCAGCAGCAAGCGATTGATCGAACTGGCGAGCGCCGCCGCCAATAAACTTTCGGAAACAGATGAATCAGTGCTTTCGCAGCTGGCCGAGACGCAGCGCCTGCTGCGCGAGCTTGAAAAGATCGACATCTCCACTTCGCAGCTCGTTTCCGAGCACGCAGCCGCCGCCGTCCAGCTTTCCGAAATCGCACGGTCGCTCTCTGATTACGCCGAGAAACTCGATCTCGATCCGGAGCAACTCGCTGTGCTGGAGCAACGCGTCTCGCTTTTCGAAACGTTGAAACGCAAATACGGCAGCTCGATTGCCGAAGTCATCGCGTTCGGCGAACGCGCGGCGGAACGGATGCGCAGGATCGAAGGGCGAGATCAAGAACTGGAGCGACTTGCGAAAGAAATTGAGAAAGTTCGCGGCCAAATGAATCGCGCCGGTGATGCTTTGCGAAAGCTGCGCGCGAAAGCCGCGCCGAAACTTTCCGAAACGATTCGCAAGAACCTGCGTGATCTCGGATTCAAACCGTCCGAGTTCGAAGCGAAGCTCAGTTCGCTTGAAGAACCGACCGCGAGCGGCTTCGATTCAGTGGAATTACTTTTCTCGGCGAATCCCGGCGAGCCGCTGAAACCATTGCGTGTGATTGCATCGAGCGGCGAAATCTCGCGCTTGATGCTCGCGATCAAGTCGGCGCTTGCTGCGCACGATTCGATTCCGCTTCTCATCTTCGACGAGATCGACACAAACGTTGGCGGCGAAATCGCGCATGCCGTCGGCGCAAAAATGCGAACGCTCGCTGATGACCATCAATTGATCAGCATTACCCATCTCGCGCCGGTCGCGGCATGCGCGTCGTCGCATTTCATCGTGACGAAAGAAGTTTTGCGCGGGCGAACGTTCTCGAACCTGCGCGAAGTCAGCGGCAAAGCCCGTCAGGAGGAAATCGCGCGCATGCTCGGTGGTAAGAGCGATTCCGCGATGCAGCTCGCCGCCAGCTTGCTAAAGCAGTGACGTGGGACGAGTGATATGTGACAAGTGAAGACGGGAGTTTTTCTCGTCACTCGTCACGTGCCACTTGTCACTGTTTTAAGTCTTCACTGAGCCGAGAGGCGGAGTAACTTTGCCGTAGAGTTCGTTCAGCACCTGAGCGAGGCCGGTGTAGATGGCGGAGAAGCCGCAGACGATTCCTTCCCAACCGGTAAAATGTTTGAACCCGGGACTCGCGTTCGCGAAATCGCCGTAGGCGAGCAGGAAGAACAAAAGCGCGAGCGATGCGAAAACGAATTGGAGAGCGCGATTGAGTCGGAGCGTGCCGATGAACATGACGAGCGTGAATAATCCCCACATGAAAAGATAAGCGGCCATCGCTTTGTCGTCTGATTTCGCAGCCCAGCCGAGTTTTGTCATCACGATCAACGCCACGAGCGAGAGCCAGAAAAGTCCGTAGGAAATAAACGCGGTCGTCGCGAACGTGTTGCCTTTCCGCCATTCCATCATACCGGCGATGATCTGCGCGATGCCGCCGTAACAAATTCCCATCGCCAGAATCATCGTGTTCAGCTCAAAGAAGCCGGCGTTGTGAAAATTTAGCAAGACAGTGGTCATGCCGAAACCGAGGAGACCAAGCGGAGCAGGATTGCCACTTGTATCGCGTGTGTCGTTCATCCGCTCAGTTTGTCGAACCCAAGATCGACAATGCAATCACAAATCATTTCTTCACCACGAAGAACACGAAGGTCACGAAGAAGACCGTTTGATGAATCATCGACCAAGTTTACTGACTACAACGCTTGGTGTCATGTAATCCAGCTTTGCCACACAACGTGTGGACCGAGAACACCGAACCAAAAAAATACGTACGTGTCGTAGTACCCGAACTCGCCTTTTTGGTAGTCGAACGTAGTTGTCACGAAGAACGGCGCATAAGCCAGGGCTCGAAATGAGTACTGCTCGCCACAACATCGGTACGGCGTTTCGAGCGGCACCAAAGACGATGAGTCGATGCCTAATTGCGTGAGTGCGTAACGCCGTGCTTGGGAACAACCAACGGCGTTGATGCGACCGTTGAGTGGAAGCGCGACGCTCGCGCTCTTGACCGACATCGTGCATCGACTCGGGCCGGACAACATTGTCAGTCTGGCGGCGCCGACGATTTACGGAAGCACCGAGACGACGTTTTACGTGGCGGCGGTTTATTTCGGCTCGGTTGGGATTAAGCAAACCCGGCATGCGATTCCAGCCGGATAATTGGCCGACCCGACTGGGGTCGTCGCCTCCGTAATTATCTGTCGGGCAGCGCTCTAAAGATCGCAATTTACCTGGGTAAAATCATTTTTCCCTATCTTTGCGGGCACAGATTCTTTATCGTCACATTTCCGTAACAATTTCCCCGAATGATCCAGCGTGATTACCTTATTATTGGGACCGGCATTGGCGGGGCGAGCGTGTGCGAAGGCGTTCGCAAACACGACAAGCGCGGCTTGGTCACGATTGTCGGCGCGGAAATCATGCCGACTTACAACCGCTGGATGTTATCGAAGGATTTTCTACGGGAAAAGACTGCGCCACTGAAGAAGTTAGCCTTCTTCGAGCAGCGCTGGTTCGATTCGCACAAGATCGAGACGCGATTCGCCACGATCGTGAAACAATTCAACATCGAGCGGCGTCTGGCCGTGCTCGGTAATGGCGAAAGCATCGAGTTCAACAAAGCTTGTCTGGCGATGGGGAGCAGGCCGGTGCGGCCGCCGGTCGCAGGTGTGAATCTTGGCAATGTGATTTATTTGCGCAGCGTTCGCGACGCGTTGGCGTTGCGCGAAATGGCGGACGTCGAAAAGACGGTGATGGTGATTGGCGGCGGCCTTCTCGCCTGTGAAGCAGCCGCCAGCCTTCGGATGATGAAACTGAAGGTGACCATGATGCATCGCAATGCGTATCTGCTGAACCGCTATCTTGATTCGCAAACCGGGCCATGGTTGACCGAATACTACGCGAAGCACGGCATCACGATGTTGATCGGAGAAAGCTTAAACGGTTTCGAAGGCAAGACTGTGTTGCGAAATATTCAGACCAAAAGCGGCAATCGTGTTCCGGCCGGTCTGGCGGTCGTCTGTTGCGGCGCGGAACCGAATCTAGATCTCGTTCGCAACACGCCGCTTTCCGGCCCGCACGGTTCGCCAGTCAGCGAATATCTCGAGACAGAAGAAAAAGGCATCTTCGCAGTGGGCGATCTGGCGTTTTATCCAGATCGGATCATGGGCGGCGTCCGCCGCCAAACGCATTGGGAAAACGCGCGCGAACAGGGTCTGGTGGCGGGCGCGAACATGACCGGCAAGAAACGGATTCGCTACGAGCGAGTCCCCTACTTCTGGACCGAAATGTTCGATCTGCGATTACACTTCGTCGGCGACTTCAGCATGCAACCGACGCGAGTCGACCTGCGCGGGGCGTACGCGAAGCGAAAATTCATCGCCCGTTACTACCAAGGCGACAAGCTGCGCGCGGTCCTCCTTTGCAATCAACCTGAGCGCGAGGTGGAATCGGGCAAAAAGGAGTTGCGGCAGGCGCTGGGAAAATAGAGGAAAGATCGTCGGACCAGGCGCGTCGAAGAAATTCGGATTGACCCGCCACCCGGGGCAGGGCATGAACCGTGCTGGTAGAACTTGCTTTGATTCATGTTAACCCTAGCTGCTTTTGCCGTGGCCGTTAGTGCAGTCCTGCTCTGTGCTTGCTGGGCTTGTCTCGACGAATCTAATTAAATGTAAAAGGTAAAAGGCGGGGCTCATGCTCGACCAAGAAGATTTAAAGTGGATCGCCTCCACCTCCACCGAACTGAATTCGATTTTGCAGCAGGTCTCGCGTTATGCTGATCTCGCTCGCAGACATCGCGGCGAACAGAATTACGTCGATCTGCTCGGTGAACGGGTCGAGCTCGCGACCAAGACCGCGCAGAATCTTTTTGATCGCGTGACTTCGAAACTTCTGGCCGGCGCTGCGAAAAAATCAGCCGCCGCGCGAAGAAGCGAAGCCGGCTTTTCGATCGTGCCGGCGCCAGAAGAAAAGGAAGAAGCTCGATCGACGCGCACTTCGCGACGGGGCGAACAAAAACAAGCGGTCGCAGATCACGAAGACGGCGCGAACGGCGGCAACGGCGTCCCGGCGGGAACGCGAATCAAGAATCCGAATGGTGCGCGCGAATATATTTTGTTGGTCGAAGACGAACCGGACGTTGCCAATGTCGCTTCCGAAATGTTAGCGGAGGAAGGATATCGGGTCGTGATCGCACATGATGGATTTGAGGCGCTGAAAATTTACGAGCAGATGGGCAAACAGGTCGGCTTGGTCATTCTCGATTACTTCCTGCCCGTGCTCGACGGCGACGCCGTTTTTGAAGAACTGCGTTCGATTAATCCAAAAGTGGATGTGGTCTTGAGCAGCGGTTTCGCCGAACAGAGCACGATCGCTTCGATGCTCGCTCGGGGTCTTCGCGGTTTTATTCCAAAGCCCTACGGCCGGACCAAACTGTTGGAACAGGTCCGCTCTACTTTGGACGCCGCTCGCCAACCACAGCGCTGACTGCAACTTCGCGTCCAGCGTCCGCCCATGAATCTGCCTTTCATGGCATTGATTTAGCTTCTCCATGGGTTGACGCCCATGGCTCGTATTGACGCCTTTTTCAAACTGATGGCGGAGCAAAAGGCCTCCGACCTTCACCTTTCGACCAACAACGCGCCGATGTTGCGGATCAACGGCGATCTGGTCCGCGTGGATTTTCCGCCGCTGAAGAATGATGACCTCAAGGCGATGATCTACGAAATCGCCCCCGAAGGGAAGATCAAGCAGTTTGAGGAGCACCTCGACGTCGATTTTGGCTATGAAGTTCCCGACGTCATGCGTTACCGCGTCAACTTTTTCCAGCAAAAGTACGGCATCTCGGCTGCGTTCCGTTCCATTCCCTCGCAAGTTCTGACCATCGACGAACTCGGTCTGCCACCGGTCTTGAAAAAATTCCCGATGTTGAAGAAAGGTCTGATCCTCGTGACCGGTCCAACTGGTTCCGGTAAGTCAACGACCCTCGCGGCGATGATCGACCATGCGAACCTCCAGCGCCACGATCACATCATCACGGTCGAGGATCCGATCGAGTTTGTGCATCGCAGCCAAAATTGTCTCGTCCAACACCGTGAGGTTGGCGTCCACACGCGTTCGTTTGCCAACGCGCTGCGGGGCGCCCTCCGTGAAGACCCGGACCTCATTCTCGTCGGCGAAATGCGCGACTTGGAAACGATCGAACTCGCGTTGACCGCGGCCGCGACCGGTCACTTGGTTTTCGGAACATTGCACACCTCCAACGCCGCGAAGTCGGTCGACCGCGTCATCGACGTTTTCCCGACCACGCAACAAAACCAAATCCGCACCACACTGGCCGAGTCCCTCAAGGGCGTGATCGCACAAAATCTTTTCAAGCGCATCGACAAACCGGGACGTCTCGCCGCGCTTGAAATTCTGGTGGTCGACACCGCCATCGCAAACCTCGTGCGCGAAGGAAAAACCCACCAGATCCCCGGCATGATTCAAGTCGGAAAGAAAAAGGGCAACCAGCCGCTGGACGACGCCATCATGGAGCATCTCCGTCACGCTCGGATCTCGCCCGAGGAAGCGTACGACAAGTGCATCGACAAGAAAAGATTCCGTCAGTTCCTCAAGGAGCCGCCGATCGACGCCTCTGAAGAATAGTCTTTACCATGCGACTTCCCGATCTCGACAGAATTTTATCGGCGATGTTGAGAACCTACAGCGGCATCTCCGATTTAAACTTTTCCGTTGGTCATCCGCTCCAAGTCGAAGACTTTGGCGAGCTTAAGCCCGTCTTTGTCGATCCTCCGATTGAGGGGCTAACACCGCATCAGACCGAACAGGTCGCGCTTAGTCTGATGCAGGGCAACCGCCGGCTGATTTACGACTACCTGACCGGCGGCTCCTGCGACTGCAGCTATTCGTTGGGCGACGAAGCGCGGTTCCGGGTAAATATTTTCCGGCAGCAGGGTCACTTCTCGGTGGTGCTTCGTAAACTGCAAAGCGAAGTGCCAACAATCGAGTCATTGGGGCTGCCGGAAATCTTTCACGAAATCGCCAAGGAAAAAACGGGGCTCGTCTTGGTCACGGGCGCGACTGGTAGTGGCAAGACAACAACGCTGGCCGCCATCCTGAACGAGATCAACGAGATCCAACCGGTCCACGTCGTCACACTCGAAGATCCGATCGAGTACGTGCATCCGAAGAAAAAGGCGACGTTCAACCAGCGCGAACTCGGTCACGACTTCAATAACTACCCGACCGGATTGCGGGCCGCGTTGCGTCAGGCGCCCAAAGTGATCCTCGTCGGCGAAATGCGAGATCGGGCGACCGTTGAAATCGCGATGATGGCGGCGGAGACCGGCCACTTGGTTCTAAGTACGCTGCACACAGTCGACGCCGGGCAATCGATCAACCGTATCCTCGGGTTGTTTTCGCTCGGCGAAGAACAGCAGTTGCGAATCCGTCTGGCCGACACGCTTCGCTACATCGTCAGTCAGCGTCTTGCTCCAAGAGTAGGTGGCGGTCGCCAACTGCTCACCGAAATCATGGGTAACAACTTGCGAACCCGCGAAGCGGTCGCGATCGGCGAAGGCGAACACCGCAGCTTCTATGAAATCATTGAGGCGAGCTCGCCGTTCGGCTGGATGACATTCGATCAGTCGATCCTGAAAGCTTACGAACACGATTTGATCACAGAAGAGACAGCGACGCTGTTCGCGTCGCGCAAGGGCCGCATCAAGCGCGGCATTGATTTGATCCAAAAAGCGCGCGGCATCGACGGCGATCTCGAATCCGGTTTGCGTCTCGACGTCCCGGAAAACGCCTTCCGTTAAATTATGTTTAACGATCAGGAACAAAGCGAATCGACATTCTTCGATCTTGGCGACAACACTGCGCTCGTCTGCGTCGATCACCAGCAATATCAAAAGGTCGTCGTTCCGCAGTTGATCGACATGACCTACAAAGTGCACCTGGGTTTGTTCGAGGAAGACGTCTTGCTCAAACTCAAGACATATAATTACGACGTGGTTGTCGTTTACGAGAATTTCAAAGGCTCAACGTTGCAGACAAATCCGATCCTCGCCGAACTCAGCCGGCGTCCGGACGCGCAGCGGCGCCTGCATTTTGTTGTCCTGCTCAGCCAGCGCATTGCCACCAACGACGCGGTGAGCGCGTTCGTCTCCAGCGTCGATCAGGTCATCAACATTACCGACCTAGCGAATTTCAAACCAGTCCTGCGCCGCGGCGTCACTCAGCACCGCGACCTTTACAACGCGTTCAACGAAATGCTGAAGAGCGTGCAGTCGCTCTAAGCCGCACTGTCGCGCGCGTACCAGTCCACTTTTCGCGTCACGTACATCACGACGCCGAGCAGAATGAAGAGCGCGATTGCGCCCATGAGCAGCGCGTAATCTTGTTGTCGCAGCGTGATGTAGAGAAAGGTGTAAACACCGACCAAACCGGCGCCAATCATTAACGTGCGCGCGCCGCCGCCCAGAAAAAATCGGCAATACCAAGTGATCAATGCCGTCGAGGCAACCGCGGCGAGCAGATAGGCCAATCCGAAGCTTCTAAATTCCGAAATTGCAAGAAGCAGCAGAAAGAACAAACAGAGAGCCGCGCCGACCATGAGATATTGCAACGGATGGATCTTTTGCCGCGCAGTAACTTCGAAGAGGAAGAACGTGGTGAAGACGAGCACGAGAAAGAGCACGCCGTACTTGATCGAGCGTTCCACATAACGGTAGGAATCGAGGATCGACAAGAAATCAGCCCCGAATCGCGAACTCGTGACCGAGTGGACATTGAAACGCTCGTTGCCGCCGCGACTCGTCCATTGCTGCGGATAATCGCGCCCGTAATAGGAAACTTTCCAGTTTGCGTCGAAGCCGTCTGGCCGCAGGGAACGTTCCGCCGGAAGAAACGCCCCGCGGAATCCGGGATCGGGCCAGTTCGATTTCAAGGTGACCTCGTTCTTCACGCCGAAGGGCGCGAAATAAATTCCCTCGCTGCCGTTAAAGTCGAGCGCGATCGCGAAGTCGACCGGCGCACCGATCGGTTTATCGCTCGCCAGCAGTGCCGTCGCACCGGTGGTGTAACCGGGAACCTGCGAACCGGGCACGAGCGACCGTTTAGTTCCGCCCCAATCGAGCACGATGCCTTGGCGCGTCCCGCGCATGTCGTTGAGGGCAATAGTCACGAACGCGTCTTTCCATTGCACATCTTTGAGGTCGATCTTGAGCGCGCCGAAATCGGGCGCGGCAAATCTTCCGGAAAGCTTCACCTGCGCGCGGAACACCCCTGCCTCATAAATCCCGCGGTGCAGCTTCTGCGTTTGCACATCGCCGGTAACGTTGAGGTCTTCCGGAAGAAAATACGCGTTCCCTATCGCCGTTTCTTCGACTTCGCGCCGCTCCACTTTGCCGTCCGGCGCCGTGATTTCTTTAACGGCTTTGAATCTGTATTGAAAAGGGATCCCGAGCACCGGACCGATCACATTTTGCTCCCGGCCCCACGAGGAAGTGATTTTGGCCACCGCTTCGTTCCGGCGCGAGAGGCGCTCGTTTAAGACGCCGGTGATCATCGCGAGCGGAATGAGCAAAAGGAGGACGAGGACACCGACGCCGACCAGCTTAAAGATCGTGCTGTAACGTTTTCCAAACGACGGCTGCGA
>Ga0066388_100000297_pt1 | contig 22095 bp, 22 predicted proteins | sample PanSoiMetaGPlot6_FD_64539 | JGI IMG/M metagenome (GOLD analysis project Ga0066388, IMG submission 64539) | Tropical forest soil microbial communities from Panama analyzed to predict greenhouse gas emissions - Panama Soil - Plot 6 (Hybrid Assembly) | ecosystem: Environmental > Terrestrial >...
AGACGGCGCAGACGTTACATCGAACGCGGTACGGACCCTCACCGCACGAGACCCCAGCGATAGCCAAGAGCGACGGCGTTGGCCCGGTCTACCGCGCCAAGCTTCTTGAACAGCCGGCGAGCATGCGTCTTCACCGTGTCCTCCGACAGGAACAATGACCGCCCAATCTCAGCGTTGCTCCGACCCTCGCACATACCGGCAAGGACCTCCAACTCGCGCTCGGTAAGGATTGGCCGCCCCCTCCGCGGCACCAGTCTCCGGGATGCGGCGACGATCGCCGAGGACTCCGACAATATCTGTGAAACGGTCGTACGTACCTCAGCTGTGCTGGCGTTCTTGTACAGGTATCCGCGAGCGCCGACGGCCATGGCCGCCATCACAGCTTCCTCGTCGTCCGGCATGGTCAGGACGATCAGTTTGGCAGACGGATCGATGCGAAGCACCCGGCGGACCGTCTCGACGCCGCCGATTCCCGGCGCTTTCGCGCCGACCATCGCAAGGTCGGGTCGCTGGTCCGCCCAGCGGGCGACCATCGACTCTGCCGCTGTTAACACGACAATCCGGTCCAGCCCAGGCAATCCGGCGAGCGCCCGCCGGAATTCCTCTCGAACCCTGTGGGAACCGTCACACACGAATACGGTTGTCACGAGCCCCTCCATGGCGTCGCGCCATTCGTCCCCCGCTCCGAGCCGTCATCGGGCTCTTGGGCTCTCAGCTGACATCGGCACGAAAGCCGTTAGTACTCAGGACCTCACCAGCCGACCGCTCCACAGTCACGCGCTCACGCCAATCTGTCTAGGACCGCATCGGCATGAGATGGGAGTGTCGCGCGTCTAAGTCCTAGCGCTAGATCGCCTCATAGGCCATGTGGTACGACCGCAGCCGGTCGGTGCCGAACCACACAGCAAGACCGAGGACGATCGCGCTCATGATCACGGACGTCGTGAAGGAGACGTCGGCGCTGATGAAGGGCGACGTGGATGCTGCATCGGCAAACTGCAGCAGGTAGTGCCGCACGCTCAGTATGCGGGTGCCGCGCAGCCAGGTACCGAGGACGCCCTCCCAGAGCAGCAGATAGACAAGGCCGAAGACAACCGCCCGCTTGGTGACCGCGCTGAGCGCGACGAAGATCGCGGGGTAGAGCACCGATCCGGCGAGCGCGCCCACGAAGAAGCCCTGCGCGATGCTGCTGTAGGACCCCGTCATCAGGATTCCGGCGATGAGGATGGGTACCGCCCCGACCACGAGGGTAGCGACCACTGCCACCAGCAGCTTGCTCAGCAGGATCTCGGCTCGCGAGATCGGTTTGGCCAACAGGTGAACGAGGTTGCCATCCTCCATCTCCGAGCCCAGAACGGCAGTGCCGAGGATCAAGGCGGTGAGCGGGAGTACGGTCGACAGCCCCAGGCCGTTGAGAATGTCGACCACCTCTGCCTGCGTCGAGTCCCTCGCCAGCAGGCCGATACCAATGACGACAAGCGGGAGCGGGATCAGCAGCAATGCCCGCCGCCGGCCGAGCAAGCCGCGGAGCGTGATCGAGATGATCGTCCCGTTCATTGGGCCACCAGGTAGGAGAAGACGCTGTCCAGGGACTCGTCCGTATTGAGTACCTCGCGAAGCCTGATCTCGTGTGTCTTCGCAAGCCGCGGCAGGACGTGGGTGAATTCGCCATAGTCCGCCGCCCTGACGGTCAGCGCTCCGTCGTCGAGCTCGACACCGGCCACCGATGGGTCGCCGATGAGGACGGAGGCGAGTCGGCGGTTGTCGCTCGACCGCAGCTGGAAGACGTGTGGCCGGTTCGTCATGAGGCGCCGGATATGCCGATAGTCGCCAGAGGCCGCGAGCCGTCCAGACACGATGACCTGCACGATCCCGGACAATCGCTCGACCTCAGCCAGGATGTGCGAGCTGAACAGAATCGTCCGCCCCTCCGCGGCGAGCCGATGCAGCAGATCCATCATGTGCAGCCGCTGCCGCGGGTCCATGCCGTTGAACGGCTCGTCGAGGAGCAGCACCTCCGGGTCGTGGACGAACGCCGCCGCCACCTTGATGCGTTGCCGCATGCCCTTGGAATAGGTCTGAATGCGGCGGTCGGCCGGTTCGGTCATGTCGACGAGCTCGATAGCCCGGCGGGCGGCAGCCCGTGGATCCCGCAGCTTGTGCAGCTTTGCGCTGGCGTACACGAACTCGTCGCCGGTCAGGAAGTCGTAGAGCGCGTCCCGCTCGGGCACCAGCCCGAGCCGGCGGTAGACGTCGATGTGCCGCCATGTCGGCGTGCCACCGAGCAACACATCGCCACGCGATGGCGCGAGGAACCCCGCCATGAGGTGGAGCAGCGTGGACTTGCCGGCACCGTTGGGACCGAGCAGGCCGGTGAGGCCGGGACCGATCGTCATCGTGATGTCGTTGACCGCGACCACGTTGCCGTACCACTTGCTCGCGTTCTGTAGCTCCACCAGCGTGCCGCCCGCACCCGCAGCCTGGACGCCAGGCACGGCGTGGTCCTGTCGCAGGCTCTCCGCACGATCGCTGGTCATCGGCCGATCCTCCGGTAGCGAGCACGCAGCAGGCCGACGCAGAGGGTGAGCAGCGCCGCGGTGGTGAGACCGTACAGCCATCCGCTGCCCCCGATTTGGCTGAGCTCTGTCTGCCGCCCACGCAACCAAGCGAAGGTTCCGGCGAGCAGCCGGAACGGCGTGAGCAAGCCGGCGAGCTCGGAATTCTCGTTCTCAGAGAGACCTTCCACGATGCCCGACACCACCGAGCTGATCAGGAAGAGCGCGACGATCGCGCCGATCGTATAGACCCGTTTGGCGGCGAAGGCGGCGATCACCAGCGCGAGCGCGGCCAAGACGACGGCATGCAGCAGGGACGTCAAGACGCCGCCGAATGCCGCCGTGGTCTCGTCCCACACGGTCGTGTCGTTGTTGCCGTCGAAGGCAGCCACCAGATAGGCGAGAACGATCGGCGCGATCATGAGCATGGCCAGAGCGGCCGACATCGCAGCGAGCTTCGCCCAGACGTAATCGTCGCGTCGCAGCGGCCGCGAGAAATAGAGCGGCAACACCGTGAAGCGGAGATCCCGCGAGAGCAGCTCGACGGACTGGGCCGCGAGAAAGATGATGATCGGCATCTGCAGCGTGATCGGGAAGTCGACATATTCGACGAGCCGCCGGTTGAGCTGGTTGCCGACCGCGGACCACACCAGCGCAGGGAGCAAGACAAGGGCGAGCATGCCAAATGGCACCAGCTTCGCCTTCGCACCTCGACCGATCCCCCAGGCGCCGCGCAGGCTCTGGGTGAACAGCGACTGCAGAGCATAGGCGCGGCCGAGGCGTGGGCCGTCGTACCCCCGGTAGCCAATGTCGTGGATAACGCCGGCCGGCTGCGTTCCCGCTGTGCCGGCTGGGCTGCGTGTCCCCGCTGGCTGGGCGACCTGCTCAGCCATCGGACACCTCCGCACGCCTGACTCCGGCGATCTCCGCTCCACCGTTCTGCGGCGGGTCCGCGAAGAGCTCCTCCACCCGATGCCGGCGCTGCTCGAGCCGGTTGAGACGCAGGCCGAGATCGACCACGAGGTCGCGGACCAGGTCGTACAAGTCCTCGCCGGAAAGGTGCAGCAGCAGAGCGCGGTCGTCGAAAGTGACGGGATGTCCGTGCTCCGCGAGGCTGGCGGCGAGGGCATTAGCGCCCTCCTCGACCTCCACGGCCAGCACCTGGCTGTGCTCGGTGAAGGAAGCGATGGAAGCGTGCCGCAACAGCCGGCCGCTGTCGATCGCCACGAGTGAGTCGCAGATCTGCTCAATCTCGCTGAGCAGGTGCGAGGCGACGAGGACGGAGATCCCGAACTCAGTCCCGATCCTCCGGATAAGGACAAGCATCGCCTCCCGGCCAGCCGGATCCAGCCCATTGGTCGGCTCGTCGAGGAGCAGCAAAGCCGGGTCATGGACGAGGGACTGGGCCAGCTTCACCCGTTGCTTCATGCCGGTCGAGTAGCCGCCGATCAGGCGGTAGCGCTCCTCGTGCAGGCCGACATGTCGCAGGACGTCGGCGGCGCGCTCTCGTGCGGCTGCTGCCGGGATGCCAGACATCCGCCCCATATGGGTGACGAACTCGGCCGCTGAGACGTCAGGTGGCAGGCAGTCGTGCTCAGGCATGTAGCCGACCCGGGCCCTGACCCGCTCGCCTTCGGACTGACAGTCCATTCCGAGGACCTGTGCCGAGCCGTCGGTCGGGGGCACCAGGCCGAGGAGGATCTTGATCAGTGTGCTCTTCCCTGCACCGTTCGCGCCGACGAGCCCCACAACGCCGGGCTCGATCGCGACGGTGAGCTCGTCGAGTGCCATGACGCCCTTTGGATAGCGCTTGGTCAGCTCCTCTGTCTCGATCAGTGGCGGTCCAGCCGAGAGCGGGCCGGTCCCTGCTGGCGATCGGCGCGGCGCGGCCGGTGCCCCGCCGGTCGCCCCAGCGCCAACTGGGCCTTGCGCCTGGCCGGAAGCGCCGGCGTCAACGATGTCCCTCGCTCCGCCGGGTCCGCTGGCGTCAACCACGTCTCTCACCCCGCCGGATCGGCTGGCGTCAACCACGTCTCTCGCCCGGCCGGATCCGCTGGCATCCACGACGTCCTTCGCCTCGCCGCCGGTGGTTGGCGGCTGCTCGCCGGCGGCTCGAGGCGGGCCGCCCCCGATCACAGACACGTCAGCACCTTATGCACGGTCACGCTCACCACGCATCAGGGACGCCCCCCACACCTCCCCGGGATGCGTAAAGGGCACCTTCACCCCGATCTATCGGGTGAAGGTGCCCTTCATGCGAATCAGCTGGTGGGTGGACGGCGGGCGTCAGTGAGCGTGGCCGTGGCCGTGGGAGTGGCCGGCAGGCTCCTCCGGTTCGGGCTTCTCTGCAACGAGCGTCTCGGTTGTCAGCAGCATGCTGGCAATCGAGGCCGCGTTTTGCAGTGCGGACCGCGTTACCTTCACCGGGTCGATAACGCCTGCCTTCACCAGGTCGACGTACTCGTCGGTGGCCGCGTTGTAGCCGTGGCCTTCGCCGAGCTCACGCACCTTGGACACCACGACATAGCCCTCGCGGCCGGCGTTCTCAGCGATCCACCGCATCGGCTCGACTGCAGCCTTGCGTACCACGGCCACACCGGTCGCCTCGTCACCGGTGAGCCCGAGGCTGTCCAGCTCACTGACCGCGTGAACGAGTGCTGAGCCGCCGCCGGCGACGATGCCCTCCTCGATAGCGGCCCTGGTGGCAGACACGGCGTCCTCGACGCGGTGCTTCTTCTCCTTGAGCTCGACCTCAGTTGCCGCGCCGACGCGAATCACGCACACTCCGCCGGCCAGCTTGGCCAGCCGCTCCTGAAGCTTCTCGCGATCCCAGTCGGAGTCGGTGTCGTCGATCTCCCGCTTGATCTGGGCGATCCTGCCCTGGATGTCGGCTTGGGAGCCGGCACCATCGATGATCGTCGTGCTGTCCTTGGCCACGACGACCCGCCGTGCGGTGCCGAGGACATCGAGTCCCACCTGGTCGAGCTTGAGGCCGACCTCGGGAGCGACCACGCGGCCGCCAGTGAGGATCGCGATGTCCTCGAGTGTCGCCTTGCGGCGGTCACCGAAGCCAGGTGCCTTGACCGCGACTGAGTTGAAGGTTCCGCGGATCTTGTTAACCACCAGCGTAGACAGGGCCTCGCCCTCGACGTCCTCGGCGATGATCACGAGCGGCCTGCCGGCCTGCACCACCGTCTCGAGCAGCGGCAGGAGGTCGGCGATCGCGGAGATCTTCGTCTGGTGGATCAAGACGTAGGCGTCCTCGACCACGGTCTCCATGCGATCGTGATCGGTGACGAAGTAAGGCGAGATATAGCCCTTGTCGAACTGCATTCCCTCGGTGAACTCGAGCTCGAGGCCCATGGTGTTGGACTCTTCGACGGTGATCACGCCGTCTTTGCCAACCTTGTCGATGGCCTCGGCGATCAGCTCCCCGATCTGTTCGTCCTGGGCCGAGATCGCGCCGACGCTCGCGATGGCCTCCTTGGTCTCGACCGGCTGGGCCACCTCGAGGAGCTTGGCCGTCACGGCCTCGACTGCCTTGTCGATGCCGCTCTTGAGGTCCATGGGGGCGGCGCCCGCGGCGACATTGCGCAAGCCTTCGCGCACCATCGCCTGGGCCAGGACGGTCGCGGTGGTGGTGCCGTCGCCGGCGATGTCGTTGGTCTTGGTGGCCACCTCCTTGGCGAGCTGCGCCCCGAGGTTCTCAGCCGGGTCGTCGAGCTCTATCTCACGGGCGATGGTCACACCGTCGTTGGTGATGGTCGGGGCGCCGTACTTCTTGTCGATGACGACATTGCGGCCCCGGGGACCGAGGGTGACCTTCACCGCATCCGCGAGCGCGTTCACGCCACGCTCGAGGGCGCGCCGGGCGTCCTCCTCGAATTCCAGAATCTTCGGCATGAACTGATGCCTTTCGCGTTATCAGCGGCTCGTATAGCGCAGCGAAACCGCCCCGGCTTCGGTTCGGCATGAACGCCGGGGCGAGTTTCGCGTGTGCATGCGTTCTTACTTCTCGACAATCGCGAGCAGGTCGCGCGCCGAGAGAACGAGGTAGTCCTCGTTGTTGTACTTGACCTCGGTGCCGCCGTACTTGCTGTACAGCACCACGTCGCCAACCTTGACGTCGAGCGGGATCCGCTTTTCGCCGTCCTCGTCGAAGCGCCCGGGACCGACAGCGAGGACGACGCCCTCTTGGGGCTTTTCCTTCGCCGTGTCCGGGATCACCAGGCCCGACGCAGTGGTCTGCTCAGCGTCGAGCGGCTGGACCACGACACGGTCCTCGAGTGGCTTGAGGGCAACCTTCGTGGCGGTCGTCACGATCTTGACCTCCCCCTCCGGAGATGTCTTTGGTGGGTTAGGAGTCGACCGGCCGGGTCTGTCGTCGCGGGTGCCAGACCTGCCTCGTCGTGTTGGCACCCTCAGATGGAGAGTGCCAATCCCGAACACTAGGCCGCGGGTTAGCACTCAGTCAACACGAGTGCCAATCGCATAGGCCCGGCGCCCCCATGTGCATCCCTGGCCGTCCTTCACCGGCCCGTCAGTTTCGTGCAGTGATGGTCGAGAGGAACAGGTCGCGGTAGCGCGGGCCATCGACCTCGAGAGCGATGTCCACATTGCCAGGCTCGTCGCGGTCATCCGGCAGGGCCCCAGGCTGGGTCGGATCCACGCGGATTTGGCCGCGGACCCCGCCTGCGAGCTGCACTTGAATGGATCCGCGCTCAGTAAGCAAGCCATCTGGCGACAGCACCGACATCATGGCCCCCGCATCGCCGAGGGTCGCGGCACGGTCAGCGAATCTGCGGGTCTGATGCAGGATCAACTGGCCGGCGAGCCGCGCCGCAGGGTCCGGCGATGTGGCGATCCATTCACCGTCGTCCCTTGTCATGGTCACGTCATAGAAGACGTCAAGGCCGTACATCGTGATCGGTATGCCGCTGCTGAAGACGATCGCCGCTGCCTCCGGATCGGCCGCGACGTTGAAGTCGACGGCGCGGTCGGGGTAGCGGCGTCTGGCCGTGCCGCCCACTAGGACGAGCCGATCGATCCCGGCGGCGGCCTCGGGGTACATGCGCAGCAGGACAGCGACGTTTGTCAGTGGTGCGAGGGTCACGAGGACGGCGGGGTGCGCCGGCGCAAGTGTGGCGCGCAGGAGCTCGACCGCATGGACATCGGCCGGCCGGCGCGTGGGTGCCGCCAGGCCCAGATCGGCCAGCCCGTCCGCGCCGTGGACGCTCCGACCGCCGGCGACGGGCTCTAGCAGCGGCTGCCGACAGCCCAGACCGACCGGAATGTCGGGAGCGCCGGCCGCGTCGAGGACTTTCAAGGTGTTGATGACGACCTGCTCGACGGGAACGTTGCCGGTCACACAGGAGATCGCTCGCACGTTGAGTGTGGGATGCCGTACCGCAAAGAGGATCGCCAGCGCATCATCCACGCCGGTATCCACATCGAGGATCACGTCCACCCGCCGAGATTGCCACAGCTACCGGGTGATACGACGACCGCTGGTGTCCCGTTAGCTAGCGACGAGCACCAGTGACGTGGCGGCCAAGCCGAGGCCGGCGACCTGAATCGGCCTCAGCCGCTCCCGGTCGATCAGAAGAGCGAGCAGCACGGTGCTCGCCGGATAGAGCGCGGCGATAGGGGCGACGACGGAAAGCAAACCGCGCTGAGCAGCGAGCAGGTAAAGCGCGTTGGCCGTGATATCGAACACGCCGGCGGTCGCCGTCAAGCGCAGCACGGGTCGGTCAAGCCGCAGCGATACCCGCTGCCGGGCGACCAGGAGGAGTCCGAGCGTGATCGAGCCGACTCGCACGCCGAGCACCGGCCACATGCCGGCGTCGTCGCCGGCGCGACCGAGCACCGTGAAGAACAGTCCGAACATCGTGCCCGCTGCCAATGCGAGCAGGAGCAGCCTTGGTGTCACGACGGCGGCCTGCCTGCCCGAGGCCGCGACCTGAACGCTCATGAGGCCGATCGCGATGATCGCGCAGCACACACCGATGAGGGCGAGCGTCCCTGGTGGGTCGTCCAGCACGAGCCCGGCACCTAGCGGTACGAGAGCCGCGGTCACAGCGGTGACCGGGGCGAAGATTGCCATGGCCCCGGCGGCAAGCCCCCGGTAGAGCAGGACGATGCCCACAAACCCCGCCACTCCGGCGAGCGCGCCCCAGCCGATGTCGCTCGGCCGCGGTGAGGTCGCGGGGATCAGCGCCAGACCGAGGACAACCACCGGCAGCCCTGCAAGCTGTGCGACAACCGTCACCCGCAGCGCACTCGCGCGCTGTGTCGCCTTGCCACCGCAGAAGTCCCCTGCACCCCAAATCACTGCGGAGAAAGCCGCGAGCACCACCGACAGCACTGCATTACCTCCCAGGCACGGTGATCACCCGGTGCGGAAGCCGCAATGCGGACGGGCGAGAAACAGTGCCGTCAGCGTCGGTGACTCGTGGTAGTGCCCGGAGCCGTTCGGCCGGGCCTTATGCGGGGTGCACCCAGTCTATAACCCGCGGGTGAACCAAGATCTCTTCACGACGCAGCCTGCAGCCGGGCCTGCGATTCCACCGATATCAAACAAGATCAACGGACGACGGCGAGGACGTCAGTGACGGGCAGGCCGGAGTCGGCAGGAAAATCGAGGGCAGACGGCTCGCGATGGCGCGCGACGAGTTCGGCACCGAGGGCGGCGACCATCGCGCCGTTGTCCGTACACAGGCTGGGCCGCGGAACCCGCAGGCGGATGCCCGCGGCCGCGCAGCGCTCCTCCGCGACCGTCCGCAGGCGCGAATTCGCCGCGACCCCACCGCCGATCACGAGATCGTCCACCTCGTGATCACGGCACGCGACCACGGCCTTCCGCACCAGCACGTCTACCGCCGCCTCCTGGAAGGAGGCCGCGACATCGGCGACGGGGACTGAATCGCCGGCCCTTTCCCTGGCCTCCACCCACCGGGCGACCGCCGTCTTGAGACCGGAGAAGGAGAAGTTGTATGCAGGGTCACGCGGACCGGTCATCCCCCGCGGGAAGGCGATCGCCCTCGGATCGCCGGCACGCGCGGCGCGGTCGATGTAGGGGCCGCCGGGAAACGGCAGGCCAAGTACTCGTGCGATCTTGTCGAACGCCTCGCCGGCGGCATCGTCGACCGTCGCTCCGAGGGGTTCGACCGCGGCGGTGACGTCGTGAACGAGCAGCAGCGATGAGTGCCCGCCTGACACCAGCAGAGCGATACAGGGCTCCGGGAGCGGGCCGTGCTCCAGCTGATCCACGGCTACGTGGGCGGCGAGATGGTTGACGCCGAACAGCGGCTTGTCGAGGGCGAGTGCGTAAGCCTTGCCCGCCGCTACCCCGACCAGTAGCGCCCCGGCAAGACCGGGCCCGGCGGTCACAGCTATGGCATCAAGGTCCGTCAGCGCAACTCCGGCTTGAGTGAGTGCCCGATCCACTGTCGGGACCATGGCCTCGAGGTGTGCGCGGCTCGCGACCTCGGGTACCACGCCGCCGAACCTGGCGTGCTCATCCACACTCGACGCCACGGCGTCGGCCAGCAGCGTCCCGCCGCGGACGATCCCCACCCCGGTCTCGTCGCACGAGGTCTCGATGCCGAGAACGAGCGGTTCGTCGGTCACGAGCATCGACCTTACGGCCACGCAGCAACATACTCACGGCGCGGCGGCGCCGGCCTCGTCAAGCCGCGTCAGACAGCCCGCAGCGCATGACGATGGCGTCGGCCCCGCGGCCGTAATAACTGCGCCGTCGACCGGTGACCTCGAAACCCGTCCGTTCATACAGGCGTATCGCAGCGGTGTTCTCGGCGCGCACCTCGAGGAAGACTTCGCGGCAACCGCGCCGCCTCGCCTCGTCGAGGAGGGAGTTCAACAGCCGGCGCCCGAGTCCGGTCCGCTGGTGGTCTGGTCGGACGGCAATGGTCTGTACGTCGGCCTGGTCGCGGCCGGCGAACAGACCCGCGTAACCGACGATCTCGCCATCAAGGGCTTCCGCAACGAGGTAGTAGCGAGTCTCAGGCACACCTGCCAACTCCGACCAGAATGTTTCGACGGTCCAGCGGTCGTGCGGGAAAAGGTCGCGCTCGAGCTCAGCCACCGGCGCGATGTCCCACCACCGCATCCGGCGCAGGGCGGCATCGACGTGTCCCGCCCGTCGGTTGCCCTGCTGCGGCGCGCTCATCATCCCGTCGGGCCGCCGGCGCCGCCCGGCCGCGTTGGCGGGTGATCTCCCCGCGAAGCGGCGGTCACCAGCTTGCGAGCAGCCGGTTCGACCGCGTCCGGCCGACGCAGATAAAGCGGTCGCGGTGGGAGGGTGGGAAGGCCGACAGCGACCCAGTCCGCCAACGCGGACGCTAGGGGGTACCGGGGCTCCCTGGCGCTTGGGAAATCGTCCGGATAGAGCAGCGCGCCAGCTCCCACCACCGGCAGTCCGGCCGTCTGTGTCGCCGCCAGGCCTGGACGGTCAACGTGGGGGCCTCCGGCTCGGGCCAGACCGTCATAGCGCGCCCAGTAGACCTCCCTGCGTCTCGCATCGGTCGCCACCGCATAAGCGCCGTTGAGCTTGCTGGCATAGGCGAGGATGTCGAGCGAGCACACGCCGTACACAGGGATCTGCAGCGCGTCACCCAGCGCTCGGGCGGTGACCAGCCCCACCCGCAGCCCCGTGAAGGGCCCCGGCCCCACGCCGACTGCGATCGCCGTGAGCTCGGCTGTTTCGCGGCCGGCAGCGGAGAGCGCGGCCGCGATGCCTGGCGCCAGCAACTCGCCGTGCCGGCGCGCGTCGACGACCGTCCGCTCGGCAAGGACCGCGGATTCATCCCGCAGCGCGACCGTCACCGCGGGAGTCGCGGTGTCGAAGGCCAGGACGAGCACGCTGTCCAGGCTAGTGGTCGCCTAGGCGACGGGACTCGACCCCGTTACCGACGTGCTGCCGGTGTCCTGCAATCCGTCCCAAGACCAGCGGGGAACCGCAAGGTCCGGCGGCACCTCAGAGCCAGCGGGTGAGTACGAGACCACCTCTGCCACCGCCCACTCCATGTACGAGCGCAGGGCGGCGCGGAAGTCGGCGTCATCGGGAAGCCCCGCATCATCTGCCGCCTGGACGAAGCACCGAACGAAGCGGTCTCCGAGGTCGCGTTCCGCACCCTGACCCGCATGGATACCGAGCATCGCCGAGTGCCCGCCGCACGACTGCGAATAGACCGGTGGGCCTCCGAAGACCTCGGCCCAATAGCTTGCCAACCTCTCCACATGCTGGGGGTGACCTGGATGGGAGAACGGGTGGTTCAGCACCGGATCTTGCAGACACCGCTCGTGATGCGCGGCCGCAAGCGCAAGGAAAGCCGGCGTCCCGCCGGCAAACTCGAAAACAGACGGTCGCGGTACAGGCACCGCATTACTCTGCCACAGCGCTCGCAAGCCTCGGGAGATCGCGCCGGATCGCGCGTACTCGAACCATGCGGTCCTCTGAGCCCTCCCCCGGCTCGCCGCCATGCGTCCGGACGATCTCGATCTCCAGTCTCCGGTCGGCGAGCCCCTCGGCGATGCCGGTTCCCCATTCGACGACCGTCACGGCATCGTCAAGCGATGCCTCGAGGTCTAGATCCTCGAGCTCATCCCAGCCGCCGAGTCGATAGGCGTCGACATGGACGAGCGGCGGCCCGCCGGCCGCTGACCGGTGTACCCGCGCGATGACGAACGTTGGCGAGGCGATGGTCCCTCGCACGCCGAGGCCGTCGCCGATCCCTTGGGTGAGCGTCGTCTTTCCGGCGCCGAGATCGCCGGTCAGTAGGACGAGGTCACCTGCCGCGACGACGCCGGCCAGCTCCCTGCCAAGCTTCCGCATGTCCTCCGCGGTCGGCACCACGAGCTCGAGGTCAGGCATCGGCTAGCGCCCAGGCGATGGGGACGCTGTGCTGACTTCCCGCAACCGCGCCGCCAGCGCCGCCGCGCGGGCAAGGTCCTCGCGGAGTGCACTCATCGGAGCACCTTGCGAACCGAAGCGGATGGCCGCCGACGGGTGGTAGGTGCACAGGAGAGGCCATTCCCGCCGTCCGCTGACGTCGCTGGTGCCACCGGGCCTGCTGACCTCACCGGGCCGATATCGCTGGATGGTCCTTCGTGTCGCGCCGATCTTCGTACCCGGGCCAAGTGCCCATTCGGCCGCGGTCCCGCCCAAGGTCACGATCAGGACGGGATCCAGCACCTCCACTTGCCGAGCGAGCCACGGCCTGCACTGGGCTATCTCGGATCGCTTTGGCTTGCGGTTTCCCGGTGGGCGGCACTTGATGACGTTCGTGACGGCCACTCGGTCGCGCGGCAGTCCGGCTTCGGTCAGGAGCGAATCCAGCAGCTTCCCCGCGCGCCCCACGAACGGTATCCCCGTAGCGTCCTCCTGCGCCCCCGGCGCCTCGCCGACGAACAGGACATCGGCCCCCGCCGGGGCAACGCCAGGGACCACCCTCGTCCGCCCCGCGACCAGCTGTGAGCATCCGACGCAGCCGCGGATGGTGTCGGTCAACGCCGCCCACGTACCAAGCAGCGGCGCCGTCCCGCCTGGATCGGTGATCGACATCAAGCCGACTCTGCTTGCGGCAGGCCGGCCAGCCTGCGAGCGCGGGAGGCGAGCTCGCGGAGATGGTAATTCACCACGTCAGGATATTCGCAGATGATCAAATGGCCGCAGTCCGGAATGATGACAAGCTCGGCACCCGGCACGGCGCGCACGATGTCCCGGCTGTGTTCCTCGGGCGTGAGGAGATCGCTCGCTCCGACCATGACAAGGGTCTCGACCCGCTGCAGCACCGGCAGCGCGGACATCTTGTCGTGCGCGTCGAAAGCGGGGAAGAAATCCGCGACCACGTCGATCGGGGTGGACGCGAGCATGTCGGCAGCGAAGCGGACGAGGCTCGGCGGAACGTCAGAGGCGAAAGCCAGCCGCTTGGTCAGGACATAACCGAGGTCGCTTCCCGCCTTGCGACTGCGGTCGACGAGCTCAGCTTGCTTCACGAGTGCGCCGAACAAGCCCGGGGCAAGCCTGTGCAGGATCCGGCCCGTGTATGCGGGGGCGCCGAGGGTCACCTCGGCCAGCCGGCCGGGCGAGGTCGCCAGCAAGGCGACGCCCACGATCTTGTCGCCGAACAGCTCGGGATGCAGATCGGCGAGCGCGAGCACGGTCATGCCGCCCATGGAGTGGCCTACGAGCACGACGGGGCTACCGTCGCCGGCCACCGCATCAATCACGCGGTGGAGATCCTCTCCGAGCTGATCGATGGTGGACCGCTCCGGCCTGCCACGCATCGAACGGCCGTGACCGCGCTCGTCGAAGAAGACCAGCCGGCCCAGGTCGGTGAGATCACGGCGCTGGTAATGCCAGGCGTCCTGGTTGAGCGCGTACCCGTGGACGAAGACGACTGTGAGGTCTGCGTCGACGGCCCCGTTCAGCTCGACGTAGAGATCCACACCGTCGTCGGCAACCACGTACCTCGGCTCGCCGCGCAGGCGACCGAACGGCTCGTCTCGCGCAATGTCGGCACGGCGGAAGGACCTGCCTACCGCATACCTCTCGACCGCCATCCCGATCGCGGCGCCACCTGCGAGAACGCCGGCAGCGGCACCGATCAGCCCGGCTCGTCTACCCACCTTCTGCCACCGACTCACGTGACTCTCCCACTGGACCGCAGTCACCTACCGGGGCGAACGCCCGCTCGACAACGTGACACCAGTGTCCTGTCTCCAAGGTCACTAGAGTCTGCCCAGATATGTGCGCGGCACGCGAGGGCCAATCCGAGTGACAATCTCGTACGCGATCGTGTCGAGGGCGCGCGCCCAGTCCTCGGCAGTGGGTTCGCCACGGTCGCCAGGGCCGAACAGCACCACCTCGTCGCCCGCGGAGAGCTGATCGTCGCCGACATCCAGGACGAACTGGTCCATGCAGACCCGACCGGCGATCTGCCGGCGGATACCACCGGCGAGCACGGGTCCGAGGTTCGTGGCGGAGCGAGGTATGCCGTCGGCGTAGCCGAGGGGCACGAGCGCCAGAGTGGTCGGCGTAGAGGTCCTGTACTGGTGGCCGTAAGAGACACCCTGCCCTGCCGGCACTCGCTTGGTCAGGATGACTCGCGCCCGCAGCGTCATCGCCGGCCGCAAGCCGAAAATCGAGGGCGGACCCTGCTGCGGGACGGGAGTGATCCCGTAGACGGCGATGCCTGGTCTCACCATGTCGAAGTGCGCCTCGGGCAGGGTAAGGGTAGCCGCGGAATTAGCCAGGTGCCGCACCTCGGGCCGCACCCCGCGGCCCTCAGCGAAGTCAACTGCGTCCTGGAAAGCACCGATTTGGCGCCCGATCGTCGGATGGCCCGGCTCGTCGGCGTAAGCGAAGTGGGACCACAGTCCAACGATCTTGACATAGCCCGCCGCCTCCGCCTTGAGTGCGGCATCGATCAGCTCCGGCCAGTCTTGCCGGGCTGCGCCACCGCGGCCGAGCCCGGTGTCGATCTTCAGGTGGAGCCGGGCGATGAGGCCGGTGCGCTGCGCCGCGGTCGAGATCTCGTCAATCGTCCAGGTCGCATTCGCGGAGAGGTCGATCCCTACCCGCACGCCGTCGACCCACCGGTCGCCGGGCACGTTCAGCCAGGCAAGCACGGGCTGTTCGAGCCCGGCCTTCCGCAGATCAAGGCCCTCGTCGATGGTCGTCACCCCGAGCCAGCTCGCCCCGCCGGCGACGGCGGCCCGCGCGGCGGGGATCAGGCCATGCCCGTAGCCGTCTGCCTTGACCACGGCCATGACGGTGGCGTTACGCGCTCGGTCGGCAAGGACCCGCACGTTGTCGCGGATGGCATCGAGGTCGATGAGCGCGTCTGCCCTGGCGGGCGCGGATGTAGTGTCGCCCGTATTGTCGTCCGTCGTGTCGTCCATCGCGGACAGCATGCCATCCGAGCCCCGACGACGTTGCGGCACCCGACCGGTCGGCACCAGCCGGTTCACGCAGTGGCGGCCACGGCGGACCATGCATGGCGCAGATGCGCCGCGACATCGAGGGCGGTGAGCGGGCCGGGGTTCTCGGCGAGCGCGAGGCGGGCTGCGAGGCCGTGGAGGTAGGCCGCGACCGTGGCGGCGTCGGCAGGCGTCAGTCCGGCTGCGAGCAGCGCGCCACCGAGACCGGACAGGACGTCGCCACTTCCCGCGGTCGCGAGCCACGGCGTGCCAGTCGGATTGATCGTGGCCGCGCCGCCTTCGGCCGCGGCGATCACCGTGGTGGAGCCCTTGAGCAGCACCGTGGCACCGTAGCGGTCGGCACAGCGCCGGGTCGCGTCGATGCGACACGCCTCGACGCTGGCAGCAGTCCACTCGTCGCCGAGCAGCCTGGCCGCCTCGCCGGCGTGCGGGGTGAGGACGGTCGGCGCGGCTCGGTCGAGCTTGCCTTGCTTGCTGAGCAATGTGAGCCCGTCCGCGTCCACCAGAGTTGGCAGGCTGGTGCCGAGGACATTGTCGAGCCGCTGCTGGGCGCCGTCATCCGTCCCGATTCCCGGGCCGACCACCCATGCCTGCACCCTCCCTGCGTCCTCGACCGAGCCCGCACTCACGATCGCCTCAGGCCAGCGAGCCCGGACAAGCTCGCCAACCCGCGGGGTCGAGGTGAACCTGACCAGGCCGGCGCCTCCGCGCAGGGCGCCGCCGACAGCCAGCAGGGCGGCACCGGTGTACGTGTCAGAGCCGGCGAGCACGCCGACCACACCCCTGCGGTACTTGTCCCACTGCCTGGTCGGCGCCGGAAGCAACTCACGGACATCCCCGGCCTGCAGCGACCGGGCATCGGCCGCCCCGAGGAAGGGTGTGAGTCCGATATCGACGAGCTCGACAACTCCGGCGCGCGAGGCGCCAGGGTCAACGAGCAGCCCGGGCTTGTACGTGCCGAAGGTGACCGTCACGTCCGCCCGGATCGCTGTCCCCGCGACCTCACCGGTGGTCGCATCCACTCCGCTCGGTACGTCGGCGGCGACCACGGGAGTGCCCAGGTTCTCGATCAGGTCGGCAAGCTCGGCGGCAGGCGGGCGCAGACCGCCTCGGCCACCGATGCCCACGATGCCATCGACGACGAGGTCCGCCTCGCGCAGCAGGACCTCCGAACGGTCGGTCGTACGATCGCCGCCGGGGGCATTCATGCGAGGGCTCGCCTCGGCCGGCAGCGGAAGCGCCCGCCCGCCAGCTGCGCGCAACGCCGCGAGCCCGCCCTGGTGTGCGCGGTCGCCGGCCAGCAGGACCGCGTGGACGGCCGCACCCCGTCCGGCGAGGCGGGCACCGGCATAGAGCACGTCGCCGCCATTGTCCCCGGACCCGACGAGCAGGACGACACGAGATCCATACACCCGCCCGAGCATCTGCGCGCATGCAACAGCCAGCCCTGCCGCTGCCCGCTGCATAAGAGCGCCGGTGGGCAGCCTGGCCATCAGATCGGCCTCGGCGGTTCGGACGACATCGACTGCGTGGGCAAGGCGCATCGGTTCAGCTCCGCGTTGCGGTGTTCGTCGTGGTCACTGTGGTCAGCCTTCTGCAACGACGACGGCACTGGCGATACCCGCATCGTGGCTGAGCGAGACATGCCAGACCTTGACGCCGAGCTCGGCCGCGCGTTCTGCCACCGAGCCCTTGATCGTCAGCGACGGTGCGCCCGAGTCGGCGGTTATGACTTCGGCATCGTGCCAATGCAGCCCTCCGGGAGCACCGAGGGCTTTGGCGACGGCCTCCTTAGCCGCGAATCGCGCCGCGAGTGAGGAGATGCCGAGCAGCCGCTCTGCTGGTGTGAACAGGCGGTCGGCCAGACCGACCGTTCGCTCTAGCGACTCGGCGAACCGCGCCACATCTACCACGTCGATCCCCACACCCACGATCACCCGTCAAGCCTGGCACACCTGGCCGCGTCGCAGTCGCTGCGGCCGGCCGACGTGATCGGCTATTCGACGGTGACGGATTTCGCCAGATTTCGCGGCTGGTCCACCTCGTGACCCTTGGCCGTGGCCAGCTCACAGGCGAAGACCTGCAGCGGCACCGTGGACACCAGCGGCTGGAGCAGGGTCGGCGTACGCGGTATGCGGACGAGCACGTCCGCGTACGGCACGACGGCGTCGTCGCCCTCTTCGGCGATGACGACCGTCCTCGCCCCCCGCGCCCTGATCTCCTGGATATTCGAAACGATCTTGTCATGCAGAACGTCGCGGCCAGTTCGTGACGGCACCACAACGACGACAGGCAGCGAGTCCTCGATCAAGGCGATCGGACCGTGCTTGAGCTCGCCGGCGGCGAAGCCCTCCGCATGCATATAGGCGAGCTCCTTGAGCTTGAGCGCTCCCTCGAGGGCGACGGGGAAGCCGACATGACGCCCCAGGAAGAGCACGCAGCGCTCGCCGGCCAGCGAGCGTGCCAGCTCACGGACCGGCTCCATCGTCTCCAGGACTTTCTCCACCTTGTCCGGCATGGCCGTCAGTTGCCGGATGATGTCGTCCACTTCGTCGCCGTACATCGTTCCGCGCACTTGCGCGAGGTAGAGCGCGACGAGGTAGCACGCAACCAGCTGCGTGAGGAACGCCTTCGTCGATGCGACGGCCACCTCGGGGCCAGCGTGTGTGTAGACGACCGCGTCGGACTCCCGCGGAATGGTGGAACCGTTGGTGTTGCAGATCGCCAAGACTCGGGAGTCTTGTTCCCTTGCATGGCGGACGGCCATGAGCGTGTCCATCGTCTCCCCTGACTGGGAGATGGCGATGACGAGCGTCTGCCGGTCCAGAATCGGGTCGCGATAGCGGAACTCAGACGCCAGCTCGACCTCGCAGGGAACCCGCGCCCAGTGCTCGATGGCGTACTTCGCGATAAGTCCCGCGTGATAGGCGGTCCCGCAGGCAATGATGATGATCTTGTCCATATCGCGGAGCTCATCGTCATCGAGACGCATTTCGTCAAGGCTGAGCCGCCGATCGATGCCGATCCGGCCGAGCAGCGTGTCGGCGACGGCACGCGGCTGCTCGGCGATCTCCTTGAGCATGAAGTAGTCGTAGCCGCCCTTCTCGGCAGCGGAGGCGTCCCAGTCGACGTGATACTCATTCGCTGAGGCCGGCGTGCCATCGAAGTTGGTGATAGTGACGCCGTCGCGACGCAGCTCGACCACCTGGTCCTGGCCTAGCTCGATGGCTCGGCGGGTGTGGGCAATGAACGCCGACACGTCGGAAGCGAGGAAGTTCTCGCCGTCTCCACGCCCGACGACCAGCGGTGAGTTGCGGCGGGCGCCGACGACCACGTCCGGCGCATCGGCGTGGACGGCGACCAGGGTGAACGCTCCGGTGAGCTGGCTGCACACCTGCCGCATCGCCTCGCCGAGGTCGCCGCCAGTCGTGGCGTAGACCTCCTCGAGCAAGTGGGCGACGACCTCAGTGTCGGTGTCGGATCTGAGCTCGTGCCCGGCCTTGGTGAGGTCTTCGCGCAGCGTGGCGAAATTCTCGATGATCCCGTTGTGGATCACCGCGACCCGGTCGCTGCAGTCGACGTGGGGGTGGGCGTTGCGATCGGTAGGAGCACCGTGTGTCGCCCACCGCGTATGCCCCATGCCTACTGTGCTCCCCGCCAAGGGACCGGCCGCTGAACCGCCCGCTGGGGGGGTCGCGTCCGTCGGCAATACGTCCGCCTTTTCCCCGCTCTGCGACCCGGAGGCGGTCCAGAAACCCTCTTCTTCAAGCGTCGCGACCAGGTTGGCAAGCTTGCCGGCTCGCTTCTCCGTGACCATGCCACCGTCGGCGATCATGGCGATACCCGCCGAGTCGTACCCGCGATATTCGAGCCGCCGCAGTCCCTCGATCACGACGGTCAGCGCCGGGCGCTCGCCGACGTACCCCACGATTCCGCACATGGCGGTCAGCCTAGTGGTCGCACCCCGTGAGTCTCCGCGGCGTCTGACAGGCCCAGCCGGCGTAGGACCGTACGGTCGATCGCTGCGGCTGAATGATCCAGGAGAATCGTCGAGTGCCCACCCCAAAAGACTCCGAGCAGTCAGCGTCCCCCTGGGTGGAGCTGAGCCGGGATGCCTGGGCCAGGCTGCGGGAATCGACGCCGCTCACGCTTACCGCGGGTGACCTCGACAAGCTCCGCGGCCTCGGCGAGCCAGTCGACCTCGCCGAGGTCACCGAGGTCTACCTGCCACTGTCGCGGCTGCTGAACCTGTACGTAGCTGGAACCAAGCAGCTGCAGGAAGCGACCACCACCTTTCTCGGGGAGCCAGCAGGTCCGGTCCCGTTCGTGATCGGTCTCGCCGGGTCCGTCGCGGTCGGCAAGTCGACCACCGCACGCATCCTGCGGGAGCTGCTCGCTCGGTGGCCGGACCACCCGTCGGTGGATCTGATCACGACCGACGGCTTTCTGCTCCCTCTTGCCGAGCTGCGCAGCCGGGGCATCTTGCAGCGGAAGGGCTTCCCCGAGTCCTACGACCAGCGAGCTCTGCTGCGGTTCGTCGCGAACGTGAAGGGTGGCGCAGCCGAGGCGAAAGCACCCGTCTACTCCCACCTCACATATGACATCGTCCCCGGCGAGTGGCAGACCGTCAGCAGGCCGGACATCCTGATCGTCGAGGGCCTCAACGTCCTACAGCCACCCCGCCCTCAGCCGGACGGCCGGCCGCGAATCGTGGTGTCCGACTTCTTCGACTTCTCCGTCTACGTTGATGCCGCGGGCGACGACATTTTCGGGTGGTACGTCGACCGGTTTCTGACACTCCGCGGCACTGCTTTCGCAGATCCGCGGTCATACTTCCACCGGTATGCGGCGTTGTCCGACGCGGACGCGCGGACGACCGCTGAGCGAATCTGGCATGAGATCAACGAGCCGAACCTGGTGCAGAACATCGTCCCCACCCGCAGCCGGGCCACTCTGGTCATCCGGAAGGCGGCCGACCACTCGGTGACCCAGCTGAAGCTGCGCAAGCGGTGAATTCCCATGATCACCGGCTCTGATGGTGCAACGCGCGTCGGCTAGCGAGTGAGGGCCGCCCTGACCGAGGCAGCGAGGTGGTCGGCCACCTTGGTCGCCTGCTCCCGCGTGGGTGCCTCGACCATCACCCGCACGAGCGGTTCGGTACCCGATGGCCGCAGGAGCACTCGGCCCGACGCGCCGAGCTCGGCCTTGGCCGAGGCGACCGCCTGGGCGACCTGCTCCGACGAGGCTACGGAGGTCTTGTCCACATCCTGAACGTTGACCAGGACCTGCGGCAGCCGAGTCATGACGGCGGCAAGCTCGCCCATGGGCTTACCGGTCGCTGCTGTTCTGCCGAGCAAGTGCAGTGCCGTCAGCACCCCGTCGCCTGTGGTGGCGTGATCGAGCAGGATCACATGCCCGGACTGCTCGCCCCCGAGGGAGAAGCCGCCGGCCTTCATGGCTTCGAGGACGTAGCGGTCACCGACGGCCGTCTCCACCACTCGTACGCCCTCACGCTCCATCGCCAGCCGGAACCCCAGGTTGGACATGACTGTGGCGACGACGGTGTTGTGGGCGAGCACTCCGGCCTCCCGCATGCTCAGTGCGAGCACGGCGAGAATCTGATCGCCGTCGACCACGACGCCAGCCGCGTCGACCGCAAGGCAGCGATCCGCGTCGCCGTCATGTGCGATGCCGACGTCGGCGCGGTGCGCCAGGACCGCTTCCTGCAGCCGCCCGATATGTGTCGAGCCGTATCCGTCGTTGATGTTGAGACCATCGGGTTCGGCCCCGATACAAACGACGTCAGCACCGGCACGGCGCAGCGCCTCCGGGGCAACCGCGTATGCCGCGCCCTGAGCGCAGTCGATGACCACCTTCATGCCGTCGAGCGAGTAGGGCAGTGACTCGACCAGGTGGTCGATGTAGCTGACGCTGCCCGCCGGATAGTTGTGGACCCGGCCGACCGCGGCTCCAACCGGACGCTGCCAAGCCTCTCCGATGCGGCGCTCGATCTCGCCCTCGATCTCGTCGGGCAGCTTGTTCCCACCGCTGGCGAAGAACTTGATGCCATTGTCCGGCATCGGATTATGCGAGGCAGAAAGGACGACCCCGAGGTCGGCGCGGAGACTGTCGGTGAGATAGGCGACAGCCGGCGTGGGCAGGATCCCGACGCGTAGCACGTCGACGCCGGCGCTCGCCAGCCCGGCGACAACAGCGGCCTCGAGGAACTCACCCGAGGCGCGGGGGTCGCGCCCCACCACCGCGACCGGCCGGGTGCCTTCGAACTCTCCTACGTCGCCAAGGACATGTGCGGCCGCCACGGAAAGATCGAGAGCCAGCTCAGCAGTCAGATCTTGATTGGCGATCCCGCGTACCCCATCGGTGCCGAAGAGATGTCCCAATGCAACTCCCTCGTCGCCTGTGCTTCATGTGCCCGACAACGTTCTACCGCCTGGAAGTGACCCCAGAGCGGAGAACGTCCAAAGCCGACCAACATCCAGCGCAAGCCCAGATGGGCTATTGGCCGGCGCGACAGAGCACGGAGTCGGATGGCGGCCGCGCCTGTCGCGGGGTGAAA
>Ga0066388_100000298_pt1 | contig 22093 bp, 17 predicted proteins | sample PanSoiMetaGPlot6_FD_64539 | JGI IMG/M metagenome (GOLD analysis project Ga0066388, IMG submission 64539) | Tropical forest soil microbial communities from Panama analyzed to predict greenhouse gas emissions - Panama Soil - Plot 6 (Hybrid Assembly) | ecosystem: Environmental > Terrestrial >...
CGAAGGAAAGCAGAAGCGGACCATCCTGGTCGTGGACGACGACCGGCGCGTGGTCGACCTGCTGCAGATCTCGCTCTCGCAGAACGGCTATCGCGTCACGACCGCCTCGACCGGAGAAGAGGCGCTCGAGGCGGTCCGCCGGGAGGCTCCGGATCTCGTCATCCTGGACTTGAGACTCCCACGCAAGAACGGATACGAAGTCTGTGCCGCGCTCAAGAGCTCGAAGGACACGGCGTCGATCCCCGTGATCATGGTCTCCGCCACAGCCGAAGTGGACGCGCGTCTCCAGGGGCTGATGCACGGCGCCGACGACTACCTCACGAAGCCCTTCTCCCCGAAGGAGCTCCTCATCAAGGTCCGGCGCATCTTCGAGCGCATGGAGAAGCACGAGGTCCTGAGCATCAAGAACAAGGAGCTCGAGACCGAGGTCGCGCGGAACCGCGAGGACCTCGTGATCCGGAACAAGGAGCTCCGCTTCCAGGTGTTCAGCCTCGAGACCCTGATGGGGCTCACCCACCAGCTCAACTCCTCGCTGGACCTCGACTCCCTCATGGGAACGGTGATCCTGAGCGTGGTGGGGCAGCTCCGGGTGAACTCCGCCTGCATCTTCCTCACCGACTCCCGCGAGAACCCGACCCAGCTCACCGCGTGGACGTTCAAAGGGGTGAAGGAGGAGTCGGTGCGCGCGGTCGTCTTCCCCTACGAGGGGCCGTTCGCGCGCGCGGTGCGCCCGGTCGACGGAGAAGCGCGCCCGCTCCGGCTGATCGACCTCTCCTCCGATCCGTCGCTCGAGCCCGAGGTGGGACCGCTCTACGCGGCCGGCTTCGCCCTGGTCTGCGCGGTGGTCATGAAGCAGAAGCTGACCGCGATCCTCGCGGTGGGGGAGAAGGTCAGCGGACAGGACTTCCAGATGTCGGATCTCGAGATGGTGAAGGCGCTCTCGGAATCGGCGGGAATCGCGATCGAGAACGCGCGCCTCTTCCGCGATCTGCAAGACACGTACCTCGCCACGGTCCGCGTCCTCGTCTCCACGATCGAGGCGAAGGATCCCTACACGCACGGCCACACCGAGCGCGTCGCGCAGTACGCGGTGGGGCTCGCGCGTGCCATGGACTTCACCCCCGAGGAGATCCAGACGATCCAGCTCGGGGCGATCCTCCACGACATCGGGAAGCTCCACACGAGCGACAGCATCCTGCACAAGCCGGGGGCCTTGACCGACGAAGAGTGGCGCCTCGTGAAGGCGCATCCGGTGCGCGGGGCGCAGATGCTCCAGGGCGTGAAGTTCCTCGAGAAGGCGACCGACCTGGTGCGCCACCACCACGAGCGCGTGGACGGGAAGGGCTACCCCGACGGCCTCCGCGGGGACGAGATCACGATCGGCGCCAAGATCGTGAACGCCGCCGACGCCTTCGACGCGATGACGACCGAGCGTCCCTACCGCGCCGGGCTCACCGTGGAGCAGGCGATCCAGCAGATGCAGGAGAAGGCGGGGACCCAGTTCGCCGCGGAAGTGGTCGAGGTGCTCGTCGCCGCACTTCGGGACGGGCGGATCCGGGTCATCCCGAGCGTGAGCTTCCTCGAAGGCGCCGCACAGGGCGGAGACGGGGTCGAAAAGCGGCGCTGAGCGGCGTCACCCTCGGTTGCTCCCCGCGCCCCGCGCGTTGACGCCCCCGTGATGCCGATGAGGGCGCGAACGGCTCACCCTGCGGCATCCTGAAGCGTCAACCGTCGCGAACCCCCTTCCACCCGACCTCCATCCTCCCGAGAAGGCAACCTTCCACAGGCGAGCCACTTGCGGCAGCGCACCTGCCAGGCACGCGCGTTGCGAGGAGGCTCCATCGGCGGGACGACCTCTGTTTGGGGGAGAGCATCGCGGAGTCGGGGCCGCGGTGTGATGAAGCCGAGGAGGCAAGAGGCGTCCCGCCTTGAGCTTGATTGGGGGCATGGCGCGGGCGACCGGGCCCTGGTGCGTCTCCGGACGCCGGCTCGACGCGATCGCGCCGCCCTCATTTTTCGTTGACCCTCCGTTCCCGTATCCGCTATGTTTTTCCGCTCGTAGTCGGCGTCACGATTCCCCCATGCAACCGCGGTAACCGAGTTTTTTCGGAGCCCGAGTGACCACAGAGGATCCAAAGAACGATCGGGATCCCAAGAAGGTCAGCGGGTTGCGGCAGTTGGGACTCCTTTCGTCGATTCCGTTCATTCTCGCCCTGGCACCGATCGTCGGATACGTCATCGGGCATGCACTCGACCGGCACTTCCGGACGGGTCCGTGGTTGAGCATCATCCTGCTCCTCCTGGGCTTCGTCGCCGGGGTGCGCGAATCGATCAAGATCGTCAAGCTCTCCCAGCAGGAGGACTGATCCAGCCTCGCGCGCGTGAAACCAAGACGCAGAAGGACATGCTGAGCCGGGGGCTCCGCACCTCCTGGCTGGTCGCGGCCGCCCTCGCGGGTCTCCTGCTACCCGGGAAGCCGTACGACGCGCTCGGAATCCTCGCGGGTCAGCTCATCATGGCGGTCAATTTCGTTTTCCTCCGCAGGCTTGTGAAACTCTTCACAGAGCGGACGGCCGCTTCCCGGGGACCTTTCGCGTTCGCACTCATCGTGAAGATCGCGCTGGTCTACGGCGGGCTCGCGGCGGTGCTCGCCTTCGGCCGGATCCGCTACGTGCCCTTCACGGTCGGCCTCGGGCTGCCCCTGGTCGTCCTCTTCCTGAAATCGATCCTGCTCGCGTTCGGGCAGGGGCCGTCGTCCATCTTCGCGCGGCGGGCAAACGAAACGGTCCGCTCCTTGCGAGCCGCGACCAAGCTTGCCGCGCTTCTCTTGCCGCTCCTCTTCGTCCCCGGACTCTCGTTCGCGGCCGAAGCCGCGAAACCAGCCGAGGGCTCCGCCCAGGAGCTGCCGAACTGGATCGTCCTGCTGCACGACTTCTTCCCCCAGAGCCCGGTGATCGGGTGGCTCGAGAAGAACCAGATCATCGTCTTCGCCTGGCTCGCGGGACTCCTCTTCCTCTTCCTGAGCTGGCTCGCGATGCGGAAGCCCAAGCTCGTGCCGGGTCCCTTCCAGAACGGCGTGGAGTGGGTGGTGGAGAGCATGTACAACGTGTCCGAGGGTCTCCTCGGGCCTCAGATCGACCGGCACTTTCCGCTCATCGGCGCGCTCTTCTTCTACATCCTCACGATCAACATGCTCGGGATCTTCCCGGGGATGAAATCGGCGACGTCTTCGCTCGATCTCACGCTCGCGCTCGCGCTGATCACGTTCCTCTACGTCCAGTTCTGGGGGATCCGGAATCTGGGGCCGATCGGATACCTCGACCATCTCGCCGGCTCGCCGCGCGACCCGATCGGCTGGGCGATGCTTCCGGTCATGTTGCCCGTGCACATCCTGGGAGAGCTGGCGAAGCCGGTGAGTCTCTCTTGCCGATTGTTCGGGAACATCTTCGGCGAGGACACGCTGATCGTGGTCTTCGTCGGCGCGACCGCGATGCTCTTGAAGGCATCCCTGCTCGCGCTCGCCGTGCCGCCGATGGCGGGCATCACGGCGCTCTTCATGATGCTCCAGACGCTGACGAGCATCGTGCAGGCGCTGATCTTCTCCCTCCTCGCGACCGTCTACCTCTACATGATGCTGCCGCACGAGGAGCACGGACACGAGGAGTCGCATGCGGAGGCGCATGCGACGTCTTGAGCTCTTTCTCTGACCTCCGGAGGTGAATCCATGCTTTTCCCCGCAGCCTTAGGGCTCGGACTCCCGCTCGGCATCGGCCTCGCGGCCATCGGATCGGGCATCGGCATCGGCTTCCTCGGCAAGGGCGCCATGGAGGCGATGGGACGCCAGCCGGAGATCCTTCCCAAGCTCCAGGTCGCGATGATCATCGGCTTCGGGTTCGCCGAAGCGCTCACGATCTACGCGTTCGTCACGATGTTCTTCCTTCAGGGTCGGATCGGCTAAGCCCCGGCGCGCCATGGAACAGCTCGTTCATGTGAATCAGCTCATCGCCCACGCGATCAGCTTCCTCATTTTCCTCTTCCTCGTGCGGGGCGCGTTCGAAGCGATCATCTTCCCCCCGATGCGGGAGCGGCGGGAGCGGATCCGCGCGGAGTTCGAGCGGATCGAGCAGGAGAAGGCGGAGCTCCAGAAGATCCGCCAGGAATACGAAGGGCATCTGAAGCGGCTGGACGCCGAGAGCCGTCAGCGCATCCAGGAAGCGGTGGCGGAGGGGCAGCGCGTCGCGGCGGAGATCCGCGAGAGCTCGCGGAAGGAAGCCCAGGAGATGATCACCCGGGCCCGCGAGGAGATCGCGATCGAGCGCGACAAGGCGCAGGCCGCGCTGCGGAACGAGGTCGTGGATCTCGCGACCGAAATCGCCGGCAAGTTGATCCACGAGGAGCTGACGGCGGAGAAGCACCGGAAGCTCGTCGACAACTTCCTCGCCGAGGTGGAGCAGGTCAAGTGATCAGCGCCGTCCTCGCGCGCCGCTATGCCCGCGCGCTCCTGGATCTTTCGAAGAAGCGGAGGGACCTCCCCGCGACCCACGACGACCTCGAGGCGATCGCGCGCGTGTTCGAGCGCGACCCGCGGGTGCGACGGTTCTTCGAGGCGCCGAACATCGCCCGGAGCGAGAAGGAAGGGTTCCTCGAGTCCCGGTTCCAGAAGAAGGTGAACCGAAACGTGTACGGGCTCCTGGTCCTCCTCCTGCGCCGCCGCCGCTTCGATCACCTGATCGCGATCGCGGCGGAGTTCCACAAGCTCGCCGAGGAGGCGCAGGGCATCGTGCGCGCGGTCGTGCGCTCCGCGGTTCCGATCACGGACCGCCAGGCGGATGCGCTGACCCGCGCGCTCGCGAAGCGGACGGGGAAGAAGATCACGCTCACCCGCGAAGTGAACCCCGCCCTCCTGGGGGGCGCCTCGCTCTCGCTGGATCACAAGGTCATCGACGGCACCGTGGCCACGCAGCTCTGGCGCCTCCGCCGGCAGCTGCGCGAGACCCGGGTCTGAACCCGAGGAAGGACGCATGGCACTGAAGCCTGAAGAAGTGAGCTCGGTTCTCGAGCAGGAGCTCGAGCGGTACGAGTCCCGGCTCAAGATGGAGAGCGTCGGGACGGTGCTCCAGGTGGGGGACGGGATCGCCCGGATCTGGGGACTCGACGACGCGATGGCGGGCGAGCTCCTGATCTTCCCCGGGGATCTGACCGGCATCGTGCTGAACCTGGAAGAGGACAACGTGGGAGCGGCGCTCTTCGGCGGCACGGACAACGTGAAGCAGGGGGATACGGTCCGCCGCACGAACCGAATCGCGTCGATCCCGGTCGGAGAAGCGATGATCGGCCGCGTGGTGAACGCGATCGGGCAGCCGGTCGATGGCAAGGGCCCGATTCCGACCACGAAGACGCGCAACCTCGAGGTGAACGCGCCGGGGATCGTCGACCGCCAGCCGGTGAATCAGCCCGTGCAGACGGGGCTCAAGGCGATCGACTCGATGATCCCGATCGGCCGCGGCCAGCGCGAGCTCATCATCGGCGACCGCCAGACCGGAAAGACCGCGCTCGCGATCGACACGATCCTGAATCAGAAGGGGGGAGACCTCCACTGCATTTACGTCGCGGTCGGCCAGAAGGACTTCACGGTCGCGAAGGTGGTGAAGATTCTCGAGGACCATGGCGCGATGGAGTACACGACCGTCGTGACCGCGGGCGCGAGCGAGTCCGCTCCGCTCCAGTACATCGCTCCCTACACGGGCTGCACGATCGGCGAGGACTTCCGGGACGCGGGCAAGCACGCCCTCGTGATCTACGACGACCTCTCGAAGCACGCCCAGGCGTACCGCCAGCTCTCGCTCCTGCTCCGCCGTCCGCCCGGTCGCGAGGCATACCCGGGGGACGTCTTCTATCTCCATTCCCGCCTTCTCGAGCGCGCGGCCAAGCTGAGCAACAAGCTGGGCGGCGGGACCTTGACGGCGCTTCCCATCATCGAGACCCAGGCGGGTGACGTGTCGGCCTACATTCCGACGAACGTCATCTCGATCACGGACGGCCAGATCTTCCTCGAGAGCGACCTCTTCTTCTCCGGAGTTCGTCCGGCGATCAACGTCGGTATCTCGGTCTCCCGAGTCGGTGGAAAGGCGCAGACCAAGGCCATGAAGAAGGTGGCCGGCCGCCTGCGGCTGGATCTCGCCCAGTTCCGCGAGCTGGCCGCGTTCGCGCAGTTCGGGTCCGACCTCGACAAGGCCACGCGCGAGCAGCTCACCCGCGGTGAGCGCATGGTCGAGCTTCTGAAGCAGGGCCAGTACGAGCCGCTGTCGGTGGAGCGCCAGGTGGCGATCATCTACGCCGGCACGAACGGCTACCTGGACGACCTGCCCGTGACCGACGTGCGCGATTTCGAGACCGGCCTGTACGAGTTCCTGGACAAGAACTACGCGGACGCGATGCACGATCTTGAGGCCAAGTACGAGCTGACCGAAGCCGTCGAGGGAAAGCTCAAGAAGGCGCTCGGGGAGTTCAAGGCCCAGTTCGTCGCGAAGCGCGAGAAGGCGGCCCGCTAGCCACGTGGCGACCCTCCGCGACATCCGGCGCCGAATCCGCAGCGTGCGGAGCACGGCGCAAATCACGAAGACCATGGAGATGGTCTCCGCGGCGAAGCTCCGCCGCGCCCAGACCACCGTCGAGTCGGCGCGTCCGTACGCGACCGACCTCGCGGCGGTCCTCGCGAACCTGGCGGAGGCTTCCTCCGATCTGAGCCATCCCGCGTTCGGCGGACGCGAAGTGCGCCGCCGCGCGATCGTGCTCGTGACCTCGGACCGCGGGCTCGCGGGCGCCTTCAACGCGAACCTGATCCGCGCCGCCGAAATCCGGATGCGGGAGAAGCCCCTGCCGACCCAGCTCGTCCTCCTCGGGAAGAAGGGCTTCGACTACTTCCGCCGGAGGAACGCGCCGACGCTCTCGTCCAAGACCGATCTCGGGGGGACCGCGGACTGGAAGTTCGCCGAGGCGGCGAGCCGCGAGATCTTCGCGCGCTTCGAGTCCGGCGAGCTGGACGAGGTGGATCTGATCTACACGCGCTTTCGGAGTGCTCTGAGCCGCGATGTCGTTCTGGAACCGTACATCCCGCTCGGCTCCGAAGCGCTACAGGGCGGGAAAGCAGAGCGCAAGCCCGGAGCGGCGCGCCGGGATTATATCTACGAGCCCGACCCGGGCACGATCCTGACCCGGATCGTTCCCTACTTCCTCGCGATGCGCCTCTACATGGCGCTCGCGGAGTCGGCGGCATCCGAGCACGGCGCCCGGATGATCGCGATGGGCTCGGCGACGAAGAACGCGAACGAGATGATCCAGACGCTCACGCTGCACATGAACCGGACCCGCCAGGCGACGATCACACGTGAAATCGTCGAGATCGTGGGTGGGGCCGAAGCGCTCAAGTAAGAGGAAGGGCCATGGCGAACGCGACCCAAACGAACGGCAAAGGCGGAAACATCGGCAGCGTCATCCAGGTGATCGGACCCACGGTGGACGTGCGGTTCGATCCCGAGAACCTCCCTCCGATCCTGAACGCGCTCCGGATCGACGATCCGGAGCAGGGCATCCACCTCACGATCGAGGTGGCGCTCCATATCGGAGACGAGGTCGTGCGCTGCGTCGCCATGTCCTCGACCGACGGTCTCGTGCGCGACATGAAGGCGATCGACACGGGCGGCCCCATCACGGTGCCGGTCGGACGCCAGACGCTGGGACGTGTCTTCAATCTCCTCGGCGAGCCGATCGACCAGGGCGCGCCGGTGGGGCAGCCCGACCTCAAGCTCCCGATCCACCGCTCGCCTCCAGCGTTCGAGGAGCAGGAGACGGTGACGCGGATCTTCGAGACCGGAATCAAGGTCGTCGACCTCCTCGCACCCTACGCCAAGGGGGGCAAGATCGGCCTCTTCGGCGGCGCGGGTCTCGGGAAGACGGTCATCTTGCAGGAGCTGATCCGCAACATCGCGACCGAGCACGGCGGGTTCTCCGTCTTCTCGGGCGTGGGGGAGCGGACGCGCGAGGGGAACGACCTCTGGCTCGAAATGAAGGAGTCGGGGGTCATCGACAAGACCGTGATGGTCTTCGGCCAGATGAACGAGCCTCCCGGAGCGCGCCTCCGCGTCGGTCTCACCGGGGTCACGATGGCGGAGTACTTCCGCGATCAGGAAAACCAGGACGTGCTCTTCTTCGTGGACAATATTTTCAGATTCGTGCAAGCCGGTTCGGAAGTATCCGCGCTTCTGGGGCGTATGCCGTCGGCGGTGGGCTATCAGCCGACACTGTCCACGGAGATGGGGGCGTTGCAGGAGAGAATCACATCGACGAAAAGGGGATCGATCACTTCGGTGCAGGCGATCTACGTGCCGGCCGACGATTTGACCGACCCGGCGCCGGCCACGACCTTCACCCACCTCGACGCGACCACGGTGCTCTCGCGGCGAATCTCCGAGCTGGGGATCTATCCGGCCGTGGATCCGCTCGACTCCACGTCGCGGATTCTGGATCCGCACGTCGTCGGCGAGGATCACTACAACCTCGCGCGCGCCGTACAGAAAGTGCTCCAGCGCTACAAGGACCTCCAGGACATCATCGCGATTCTCGGGATCGACGAGCTCTCCGAGGACGACAAGCTGCTCGTCTCCCGCGCGCGGAAGATCCAGAAGTTCCTCTCCCAGCCGTTCTTCGTCGCGGAGCCCTTCACGGGGACGCCGGGCAAGTACGTGAAGCTCGAGGACACGATCCGCTCGTTCCGGCAGATCGTCGAAGGGAAGTGCGACCACATTCCGGAGCAGGCGTTCTACATGGCGGGCGCGATCGAGGACGTCTTCGAGCGGGCGGAGAAGATGGGGGTCGCCGCGGCGTAGCCGCGTAGCCATGGCCGAGCACACCTTCCTGCTTCGTCTCGTCACGCCGCAGAAGTTGATTCTGGAAGCCGAGGTGTCGGCGCTCCAGGTGCCGGGCTCCGAGGGGTATCTCGGGGTTCTCGCGCACCACGCGCCGCTGATCACGGCACTTCAGGAGGGGCACCTCGACGTGAAGGATCCCGCCGGTCGCGTGACGACGTATCACGTGACCGGTGGTTTTCTCGAGGTGTCGGACAACCGGGCGACGGTGCTCGCGGATTCGGCGGAGCCGGTCGCCTAGCTACCGCACGACGACCAGTCGCTCGATCACGCCCACCGAGTCCTCCCCGGACACGGCGGTCAACCGGTGCAGGACCTCCACTTTCATCGTGCCGCGCGACGGCGCTCTCACGACAACCTGATGCGTGAAGTCGAGGATCACAGAGGCGCACGCCCCGGCTCCGACGTATTCCTGATCCACGGCACGAATCTGAACCAGAAGGGGAGATGGGAACACCAGGTCATGCCCCTTGCGCCAGCAGCCGTCCGGGCCCTGCGTCTCGATCACGACGCTGAAGCTGGACCCTATCGACACGGTGTCGGGCGCCGCGACCGAGGTTACGATCGACAGTCGGTCGCGGTAGTTGTTGGATGTGAACCAGTCACACCCACCCAGAGCCAAAGAGACCGCCAGGGCGGCAAGAACAAACCTGCTCACGGCACCCCTCTCCCGCCGCCGGGTTCCTGGTTTGCTAGGATCACCCCCATGATCGTCCTCGGAATCGAAACCTCCTGCGACGACACCGGGGCCGCCCTGATCCGGGACGGGCGCATCCTCGCGAACATCGTCGCCTCCCAGGACGTCCACATCGAGTACGGCGGCGTGGTGCCCGAGCTCGCCTCGCGGGCGCACATCACGCTGCTCCCCCGCGTGTTCCAGGAAGCGCTCGAAACCGCCGACATCCCCATCGACCGGATCGACGCCGTCGCCGCCACCCTCGGCCCCGGGCTCGTCGGCTCCCTCCTCGTCGGGATCGAGTTCGCCAAAGGATTCGCCCTCGCCCGCGGCATCCCCTGGATCGGGGTGAACCACGTCGAGGCCCACCTCGTCTCGGCCGGACTCGAATCGGATCTCCCCACCCCCTACCTCGGGATGGTCGCCTCGGGCGGCCACACCGAGATCTACCACGTGCCCGAGCACGGCGATTACCGGCGGATCGGATCGACCCGCGACGACGCGGCCGGGGAGGCGTTCGACAAGATCGGGAAGCTCCTCGGGCTGCCCTATCCCGCGGGACCCCACCTCGACCGGCTCGCCCGCGAGGGGAACCCCACGGCCATCGCGCTCCCCCGAGCACGCCTCAAGGGCGACACGCTCGACTTCAGCATGAGCGGGCTCAAGACCGCGGCGAAGCTCCTCCTCGACCGGGAGCCCCGCCCCATTCCCGAGTCCAGGCTTCGCGACCTCTGCGCCTCGGTCGAGCGCGCGATCGTGGACGCGCTCGTGGAGCGCCTCGACCAGGCGCTCGAGCGCTACGAGGCGAAGGCGCTGACCGTGGCGGGGGGATGCGCCTGCAACACGCTGCTCCGCACCGAAGCCACCAGAATCGCCAGCGCGCGCGGCGTGCCGGCGCTCTTTCCCTCCCCGAAGCTCTGCCGCGACAACGGGGCCATGATCGCCTACGCAGGATGGCTGCGCCTCGAGCACGGCGAACGGAGCCCCTACGGGGCGAGCGCGATCCCGAATCTGGACACCTTTTCAGCAGCCTGAACCCGCCGTTTCGCGGCATTGCACATTGCAATCCGTGCTTCTCCTGAGCCTCGCCAAGCCGCCCCAAACCTCCCTCAAGATGGTCCTGGCCAAAGCCGAACAATTCGAAGAGCGACGCCAAGTTCCATCCATCGGGGACCCACGATTCGGGGACACTCTTGGTCGAGACCAACACACCGGCTCCGGAGAACGGTCGCATCCTCGTCATCGAGGATGACGAGAAGCTCCGGTTCATCCTCAAGACGCAGCTCGAGGACGCGAAGGACGGGCGATACGAGGTCCGTACCGCGGAGGACGGCGTGCGCGGTCTCGCGGAAGTGCGGCGGGACCCGCCCGACCTGATCCTGCTCGACGTCATGATGCCCGGGCTCGACGGATACGAGGTCTGCCGGCAGCTCAAAGCGGACCCGCTCACCTCGCGGATTCCCGTCATCTTCCTCACCGCGAAGTCGACGTTCGAGGACCGGATCCACGGCCTCGAGCTCTACGCGGACGACTACATCACGAAGCCCTGGGCCCAGAACGAGCTTCTCTTCCGCGTGCGCAACCAGCTCAAGACCCGCCGCGCGCAGCTCCAGTCGAACGCGCTCACCGGGCTTCCCGGCAACGTGCTCATCGAGACCGAGCTCTCGCGGCGCATCACCCAGGGAGAGCACTTCGCGTTCCTCTACATCGATCTCGACGCGTTCAAGGCGTACAACGACTACTACGGCTACGCGCGGGGGGATCAGGTGATCCGTCTCCTCGCCTCGCTCCTCCACGAGCAGATCGAGCGCTACGGCAAGTCCGGCGATTTCGTCGGCCACATCGGCGGCGACGACTTCGTCATCATCACGGCTCCCGATCGCGCGCAGCTCATCGCCGACGCCATCAAGGTCACCTTCAACGCGCACATCCCGACCCAGTACGACGAGGCAGATCTGAAGCGCGGGCACATCGAGGTGCTCTCGAGCCGGCAGGGCGGGGTGAAGCCCTTCGCGATCATGGCGATCACGATCTCCGTCGTGAGCAACGTCGGCCGCGACATCCAGCACAGCGCGCAGGTGAGCGACATCGCCCGCGAAGTGAAGCGGCGCGGCAAGTCGATCGAGGGCAGCGTCGTGCTCTGGGATCGCCGCTCCGACGGCACCCCGATCACGATCGAGGGCACCGCGGGCGGCACCGTTGACGAGGCAGGCCCGTGAGTCCGAGGGACGAGACTCCGTCCCGCGACACGGACTCGGTCGTTCGGATCTTCCCCGGTCTCTCGAGCCTCAGCTTCGCGGTCCAATCCGCGTTCGACGCCCCCGGCCTCATGGCCGCGGTCGCCCTCCACGTGCTCGATCTCGCGCGCGCCGACAGCTTTTCCCTGCTCCTCCTCGACTACGAGTCGGGGGAGCTGACGGGAGACCGCTTCGAGCGGGAGAAACAGGGAACCGCCACCCCCCTCCGGGTCAGCCCCCGCTCCGGAGGGTTCCTGTCCCACCTGCTCCGGCGCGAGACGCTCATCCTCGAGGATCCGGACCGGATCCAGCCGGAGGAGTGGAGCGATCTCCAATGGGCCGGTCCCCTCCCGCGCGCGATCGTGGGCATGCCGATCATCGTGGGGACCTCGCTCCTCGGCGTCGCCCTCCTGACGTTCCGCCGGCCGCTCCGCGCGAGCGCGCGGCGGCGGCGCGCGCTGCTCTATCTCGCCGACCAGATCGGCCTCGCCGTGGACCGCGTCCGCACCCATACGGAGCTCGAGCGCAAGACCGGGCAGCTCGAGGAAGCGCGCGTCGCGCTGCGCCGCGTGGACGAGACCAAGTCGGAGCTCATCTCGGTCGTCTCCCACGAGCTCCGCACGCCGCTCACCTCGATCAAGGCGTACACCGAGACGCTCCTCGACAATCTGAAGAACCCCGCGTTCACGATGCAGGAGCGCTTCCTCGGCGTGATCAACGAGGAGTGCGACCGCCTCTCGCGCATCGTGAACGACGTCCTGGACCTGAGCCGGATCGATTCGGGGCGGCGCCGGCTGCGCGCGGAACCGGTGGAGCTGGCCCGCGTCCTGGACGACGTGCTGCCGGCCGTCGAGCCGCAGATCCAGGCGAAGGGGCTCCGCATCGAGCGCGACTTTCCGGAGGATCTCCCCGCGATCGAGGCCGATCCCGATCTCCTGAAACAGGTGCTCGTGAACCTGATCAGCAACGCGGCCAAGTTCTCCGACGAGGGGGCGCCGGTCACGCTGCACGCCGAACACGTGGCGGAGCGCATCCAGATCGTCGTCGAGGACCGGGGCATGGGCATCCCGGCCGACAAGCTGTCCCGGGTCTTCGAGCGCTTCTATCGCGTGGAGGACGGCGCCGCCGAGCGGGTCGTCGGCTCGGGGCTCGGGCTCGCCATCGTGAAAGGGGTCGTCGAGCTCCACGGCGGGTCGATCCGCGTCGAGAGCGAGCTGGGGCGGGGGAGCCGCTTCGTGATGGATCTGCCGCTGATCCAGCGCGGCTTCCGCAACCTGATCCGGTCGCTGGAGTCGCTCTTCGAATCTCCCGTGCTCCGGACCCTCCTCACGAGCTCGGTCGAGATGATCGCCGAGGTCATGGAGGCGCGGATCGTCTCGATCATGTTCTTCAGTGAGGACGGCGGGGAGCTCCTGATCCGTGCGTCCTACGGGCTCGATGCCGACACGGCCGCGCGCGCCCGGGTGAAGACCGGGTCCTCGATCGCCGGATGGGTGGCGCAGACGTGCGAGAACCTCCTCGTGAACGACATCGAGAAGGACCGGCGCTTCCGCAAGCTGAACCACCCGCAGTACGAATCAAAGTCGCTCCTCTGCGTCCCGATCCGCGTCTCCGATGAGGCGGTCGGCGTGATCAACGTGAGCAGCAAGGGATCCGGCGCCTCCTTCGACAACGACGACCTGAGCCTCCTCGTTGCGCTCTCGAAGCGGGTGGGTGCCGCGCTCGAGCGCGTGCTCAAGGCCGGTCCCTCGGGAGACGTGCACGCGATGCTCAACACGGTGCGCGCGGTGATCCGGGCGAAGAAGAGCTACGCGCTCTGGACCTCGCGCCGCGCGTTCAAGCTCGCGAGCGAGATGGGGCGCGCGCTCGGGCTCCCGGAGGAGGAGATCGAGATCCTGGGCTACGTGGCCCGCATCCACGACGTCGGCATGCTCTCTCTGGGGGAGGAGCTCGTCCTGAGCGCCCGCCCCTGGACGGAGCAGGAGCGGCGGCGCGCCGAAATGCACCCGCAGGACGGGGTGCGCGTGCTCCGCTCCATCGAATTCGCCTCCCGGGTGAACGAGATCATCCTGAGCCACCACGAGCACTGGGACGGCCGCGGGTACCCGCGCGGGCTCGCCGCGGAGGACATCCCGCTCGCGGCCCGGATCCTCGCGGTCACCGACGCGTTCGAGGCGATGACCCTCGGACGTCCGTACCGCGACGCGATCCCCGAGGAGGAGGCGCTCGCGGAGATCCGCCGGTGCGCCGGCTCCCAGTTCGACCCGCGCGTCGTGGACACGCTCGAGTCCGTGGTCGCGCTGCAGCGGGCGGCCCGCGGGATCCCGGCATGATTCCCTCGGTCGAGCTTCTCTGGGCCCTCGCCGCCTCCGCGCTCCTGATCGTGGAGCAGGTGCGGCACCGGCGCACGCTCCGCCACGAGCTCAGGTCGCTCCGGTCGTCTTACGACGCCGTGATCCAGCGGAACGAGGAGCTGACCCAGGCGAGCGACAAGATGGGCGACCTCTACCGCCACCAGCTCCTCACGAGCCGGAAGCGCGCCGCCCGGATCAAGAAGGTCCTCGAGATCGCGATGAGCATGAACTCGAACCTCTCCCTCGACAAAGTCCTCCACGAGGTCGTGCACGCCGTCGCCGATGCCGCCGGGTTCCGCATCGTGCTCCTGCGCGTCCTCGACGAGGCGAAGGGGGTCTTCGAAGCCCGCTCGTTCGCGGGGCTGAACCGGGACGCGATCCGGAAGCTGGAGCAGCACACCATTCCCCAGAAGGAGTTCGAGAGCTGGCTCAAGGAGGAGTTCCGGATCAGCCGCTCGTACTTCATCAGCCACGAGCGCCGCTTCTGGCGCCGGAACGAGGACGAGGGGTACACGCCCGACCTCGGCGCGCGCAAGGAAGGGGAGTGGCACCAGGAGGACGTGCTCTTCGTCCCGCTCTACACGAGGGACGGCGCGGTGATCGGCTATCTCTCAGTCGACGATCCGATCGACCGGAACGTCCCCTCGAAGGAGACGGTCGAGACCCTGGAGATCCTCGCGACCCAGGCGGTCGTCGCGATCCAGAACGCGAATCTCTACGAGAGGCTGAACGAGAGCATGACGCAGCTCGAGGTGGCGACCGAGCGCGCGGAGGAGCTGAACGACCTCAAGGACCAGTTCCTCTCCACCGTCTCGCACGAGCTGCGCACACCGCTCACGTCGATCAAGGCGTACGCCGAGGCGCTTCTCGAGCACGTCGGGTCCCGGAACGTCGACACCCAGCGGCAGTTCCTCGGAGTCGTCGTCGAGCAGAGCCAGAAGCTGAGCCGGCTCATCGAAGCCATTCTGGAGCTGACGCAGCTCGAGTCGGGACGATTCCGGATGAGCCGCGAGCCGTTCAACGTGGTCGCGCTCGCCGAGGAGGTGCAGGGTCTGCTCCGCTCGGCCGCCGAGGCGAAGGGCATCGCCATGCGGGTCGAGCCCGCCGTTCCCGAGGTCGTGCTCGAGGCGGACCGGGGCCTCGTCAAGCGCGTGCTCTTCAACCTCGGGAACAACGCGATCAAGTTCACGGAGGAAGGGGGCACCGTCACTTTCCGCGTCGGGCTCCGGGAGCGGGTGGTCCACCTCGAGGTGGAGGACACCGGGATCGGAATCCCGCAGGAGGAGCTCGGAAAGATCTTCGACCGCTTCTACCAGGTCGACAACCGGGACGACCGGATCTACCCCGGAGCCGGGCTCGGCCTCACCGTCTCGAAGAGCATCGTGGAATGGCACGGAGGCGAGATCACGGCGAAGAGCGAGCCCGGGAAGGGCTCCTCGTTCACCGTCCTCCTGCCCGCGACCGCGATGGAAGCGGGCGTCATCACCCAGGCCACCTACCGGCCGACGCGCTCGGTCTCCGACCACCTCACCCGCCTCACGGTCGAGATGATCGCGGAAGTCATGAATGCCCGCACGGCGTCCTTCATGCTGCTCGACGAGGAGAGCTCGGAGCTCTACATCCGCGCCGCGCGCGGGCTTCGCGAGGAGGTCGTGAACGGGACCCGGATCAAGCTCGGAGACTCCATCTCCGGCTGGGTGGCGAAGCACGGGCAGCCGCTCCTCGTCACGAACATCGAGGAGGATCCGCGCTTCGGACGGAGGAACGGACACCAGTACGAGACCAAGTCGCTCCTCTCGGTGCCGGTCAAGGTCCAGGGGCGGGTGATCGGCGTCATCAACATCAACAACAAGATCTCCTGCACCCCGTTCACCGACGACGACCGGGCGCTTCTCTCCTCGCTCTCCGACCGGGTGGCGCTCGCGTGGCAGCGCGTATCCGAGCACGAGGCCTCGTCCGACCGCACGGAGGAGGCCGCGCGGGCGATCACGGCGATCATCGAGAACGCGCGCCGCAGCCGTCTCAAGCTGAGCACCGGCACGATGGCCGCGCGGGCCGTGGCGCTCGGACGGAAGCTCGGCCTGAGCGAAAACGAGGTCGAGGTGCTCGCCTACGTTGCATCGGTGCACGACGTGGGCATGGAGAACGTCGGCCGGGAGATCTTGGACGAGCCCGGGCGTCTCGACCACGAAGCGTGGTCGCGGGTGAAGGTCCATCCGGTTCGTTCGGCGGAAATCGTGAAACCGATCGAGTTCCAGGAACAAGTGACCGAAATCATCCTCGCGCACCACGAGCGGATGGACGGCCGAGGGTACCCGCGCGGGCTCAAGGGGGAGCAGATCCCCGTCGGCGCGCGGATCATCGCCGTGCTCGACGCGTACGAGTCGATGACCGTGGGCAGGCCGTACCGCCACGCGATGACGCACACGGAGGCGATGCAGGAGCTGCGGCGCTGCCAGGGGACGCAGTTCGACCCGGGGGTCGTCGAAGCCTTCGCACAACTGGTTGCAACAGAAGGGAATACGAACCCAGTTCGAGCTAGAGAAGCCGCGTAAGGAGCCGATAAAAACCATGCCGGACGCTCGGAGGAGGTGAGTCGGATGTCCAAGGGGAAAATCCTGGTCGTGGACGATGAGATCTACATCGTTCACATCCTGGACTTCAGTCTCGGAATGGAAGGCTACGAAGTCATCACCGCGCTCGACGGCGAGCAGGCGCTCGAGAAAGTTGCCTCCGAGAAGCCGGACTTGATCGTGCTCGACATCATGATGCCGAAGCTGGACGGCTACGAGGTCTGCAAGAGCATCAAGTCGAACTCCTCCACGCAGAACATTCCGGTGATCCTCCTCTCCGCGAAGGGACGGAACGTCGACCAGAAGCTCGGCTTCGACGTCGGCGCCGACGACTACATCACGAAGCCCTTCAGCCCGCGCAAGCTGGTCGAGCGCATCAATCAGCTCCTCGGCCAGACCGTGACCGAGAGGCCGACTCCCTCCACGTAGTCCCCCTCGGGCTCGGACTCGCGAGCCTGAGGGCCCGGCCGAGTGCTACCATGCGCGCCTCATGGCCCTCGTGCGCGTCGCCGTTCCCATTCCGCTCGCCCGTGAAGAGTCGCTCGTCTACGAGCTCCCCGAAGAAGAGACTCCGGAGGTTGGCCTGCGCGTGCTGGTGCCGGTCGGACCGCGCCGCGTCTGGGGAACCGTGCTCGGCGTGCATCCGGAGACGCCGCGGTTTCGCGTGCGCCGCGTCAGCGGGATTCCCGAGCCGAGGCTCGTCGTCACCCCGGAGCTGCTCGAGCTGAGCCGCTGGGTCGCCTCGTACTACGCGGCGGGGCTGAGCGAGGTGCTCCAGGCGGCCGTTCCGTCGCCGCTCGGGCTCACGCGCCGCGCGCCGCGGGCCGAGGACGAAGAGCCGGAGGCGTGGCTCGCCCAGGCGCCTCCGCGCCGCGAGGAGCTGAACGAGGAGCAGGAGGCGGCTCTGCGTCGGATCGAGGAAGGGCTCGGAGCGGGAGCCTTCCGGTCCTACCTCCTCTTCGGCGTGACGGGGAGCGGGAAGACCGCGGTCTACCTGCACGCCGCGGCCCTGGCGCTCCAGCACGGAGGCCAGGCGCTGATCCTCGTGCCGGAGATCGCGCTCTCCCCGCAGACGCTCGACAGCTTCCGGCGCGCGGGGTTCGGGAGGGTCGCGCTCTACCACAGCACGCTCCGGCCGCGGGAGCGCGCCGACGTGTGGCGGGCCGCCGCCGAGGGAGCGCTCGATCTGGTCGTGGGGACGCGCTCGGCCGTCTTCCTCCCGTTCCCGAACCTCAAGCTCGTGGTCGTGGACGAGGAGCAGGACGGGGCGTACAAGCAGGACGAATCGCCGCGCTACCACGCGCGCGACGTCGCCCTGGTCCGTGCGCAGCGGCGGGGCGGGACGGTCGTCCTCGCGTCCGCGACGCCGAGTCTCGAGACGTTCGCGCGGGTGAAGCAGGGAGCGTGCGAGCTGCTCCGGCTGCCGCGCCGGGTGGACGCGCGACCGCTCCCGCGCGTGACGGTCACCGATCTGCGGCAGGGTCCGGTGCCGGACGCCGTCTCCCCTTCCCGGCACTTCACCCCCATCCTCGTCGAGGCGATGCGCGCGACCCTCGAGCGGGGGGAGCAGGGGATCCTCTTCCTGAACCGGCGCGGGCACTCGAGCTACCTCCAGTGCCGCGGATGCGGCACCGTGGCGCGCTGCACGCGGTGCGACGTGTCGCTCACCGTGCATCTCGAAGAGCAGCGGCTCCGCTGCCACTATTGCGGTGCGGAGCGGCGGATCCCTCCCGTCTGTCCCGAGTGCAAGGCGGAGCACTTCTGGTTCGGCGGCGTGGGAATCCAGAAGATCGAGCGCGAGGCCGCCCGGGTCTTCCCCGCCGCGCGCATCGCCCGGCTCGACTTCGACGCCACGCGGAAGCGCGGATCGGCGGCGGCCATCCTCCGATCCTTCCGCGACGGGAAGACCGATTTCCTCCTCGGCACCCAGATGGTCGCGAAAGGGTTCGACTTCCCGCGCGTGACGCTCGTCGGGGTCATCGTCGCGGACCTGCAGCTCTACCTTCCGGACTTTCGTGCCGCGGAGCGAACCTTCCAGCTCTTGACCCAGGTTGCGGGCCGGGCCGGGCGCGGCGACCGTCCGGGAGAGGTGATCCTCCAGACCTTCGATCCATCCCATCCGGCGCTCCGCTGCGCCGCCGAGCACGACTTCGAGTCGTTCTTCGACCTGGAGTCGAAGGAGCGCCGGGAGCTTCGCTACCCTCCCTACGGGCACCTGATCGAGATCGAGGTCCGCGGAGCGAAGCAGGAGCGGGTGATCGAGGCCGCCGATTCGATCCGCCGCGCGCTTTTCCCGATCGCTCGCGGGCTCGAGGTCGAGCTCCTGGGACCCGCACCGAAACCGATCTCGCGCATCCAAAGCAAGGAACGCTGGCACCTCCTCGTCCGATGCGGGTCGAGGCGTGCGATCCAGCGCTTTCTCCAGAACGCCCTCCCCGTCCTCAAGACCGCGAAGGTCTCGGGAGTTCAGATCGCGATCGACGTCGATCCGCGCCATGTGTTGTAACTTGCTACATACCATTAGGTTGCCAAGCATTCTCGCCGTCCGCCGGGGGCGCGAACGCCCTTGACATGCGGGTTTTCGGGGGCTGTAATCGGAAATCAGGCAGGAACGCCGCTCCGCAATCCAGGGTATAAAGGTTTGAGTGGTAAGCGTTACCGCAGCAACGCCATGGAGGTTTCGTACATGAAGTCGAATCAGACGTTCTCGATCCGGTTCCTTGCGGCGGCGGTTCTGTGTGCGGCGCTCGTCCCCGTTCCGCGGGCGGATGCCACCGTGTGCTTCACGAGCGGCAAGGTGTACGTCCAGCAGAAGGTGTACGACAAGGCCGCGTACTTTCTCGAATGCGCCCGCAAGGGCGAGCCGCAGAACATCGACGTGTACTCCCTCCTCGCGTTCTCGCGCGCGCAGCTCCGGCAGTACCGCTCCTCGGGCGCCGCGTTCCAGATGGGCATGGACCTCGCCCAGCAGAAGAAGGATCAGAAGAAGCTCGACGACATGCAGCGGAATCGCCTCGCGATCAACGCGCAGCTCTTCAACGCGGGCGTGAAGGCGCTGAACAACGCGGGCCACATGGATACTGAGAGCGAGCGCACGACCGGCGAAGGGACGCCCCAGGCCAAGATCGAGAAGCAGTACGGCGTTCCGCTCGAGTTCGCGAAAGTGACCGAGGGGGGGCGCGTGAACGAGTTCTGGTACTACCCGGACTCGGGACTCGCCTTCCAGTTCGTTCAGGGATCGGATGAGCCGATCCGGCTCGAGTACCGCTCGTTCCAGGGGCTCGGCGATCCGCAGAAGGCGGTCACCGACACCACGGTGTTCGCCCCCTACACCGGAGGCTCGTACATCGCGGAGGCCGCCTACAACTTCGAGCTCGCGTCCTACGTCGACCCGACCTCGCTCGAGACCTATCAGAACCTCGCGTTCGCGTTCAATTTCCTCGGCCGCATCGACGACTCGATGAGCGCCGCACGGCGCGGCCTCACGATCAAGCCGGACGACGAGCGGCTGCATCAGAACCTGCGCGCCGCCGCGATGGCGCGCGGCAACCGTCTCTACAACGCCGGCAAGTACACGGACGCGATCGGCGCGTACCGCAAGGCCATGGATGCCGACCCGGCGAGCGCGACGGGCTACCAGCTCAAGATCGCGGATGCCTTTTACAAGATGGCCGGCGAGAAGCCCAAGGGCTCCGCGGAGCAGAAAGCCGCGTACGACAGCGCCGCCACGGGATTCATGGGGATCATCGATCAAGCCACGGCGCCCGATTCGATCAAGCAGATGGCGCTCTACAACGCGGGCGCGATCTACGGCGACCTCGAGATGTACCCCAAGGGGATCGCGATCCTCGACAAGGGGACCGCGGCCTACCCCAAGAACAAGGAGCTCTGGTCGCTCGACGGCCAGCTCAAGTTTCAAGCGAATGACATGCCGGGCACCGTCGCGGCCGTCCGCCACGCGCTCGAGCTGGATCCGACCGACGCGAACAACCACCAGTTCCTCTTCCTGTCGCTCAACAAGCTCGGCAAGAAAGAGGAGTCCGTCTCCGAGTACACGATCTACAAGGCGCTGAGCCAGGGCGCGAAGAAATCGGACGTCAAGCTCTGGGTAAATTCGGCCGATAACCGGCTGGGCGCGGCCAATCAGCTGAAGACCGTGTTCAAGACCGAAGGGTTCCCCGACGAGGTGTACGTCTACAGCGAAGGGGACAAGACCTTCGAGACCTGGTTCTTCTGGTCGAAGGGAAAGTCGTTCACCTTCATGGAAGGTCAGGTCTTCTCGAAAGGCGCGTTCCCACCGAAGAAGTCCAGCTGAGTCGATCGCGCGAGGGCACGTTCCAACAATCGCCTTGACACCGTCGGGGTGGATGGATAGTCTCTTGCGCACGGGTCGTAACGAAGGCGTCCGGGTCGGTCATGACCCCGATCCTGAACAATGTCCCCGTCGAGGACGCCGTGACCCGTGCAAGCCAACACTGGAACCATCCACAAGCCCTCTGACGTCAAAGTAGCATCGCACCCCTCTACGTTGAGGACCGCAATCCGGTTGGCACAATGTCCCGTTCGATGACCCCAACCAAGCGCAAGAGCGTGGATACGCCGAGCGCAGCGACGAGTACCACCGAGGAGCCGCAAAACGATATGGAACAGCAGACCCAAGCGCCGCCCATACCGGCGCCGGCCACAGCACCGCCAGCCTCCCAGAAGGGCCTGGACATCATTCAGCTCAAGAGCAAGACGATCGCGGAGCTGATGGAGCTCGCGCATTCGCTCGGCATTCAGGGCACGAGCGGGCTCCGGAAGCAGGAGCTGATCTTCAAGATTCTGGAAGGACAGACGGAGAAGAACGGACTCATTTTCGCGGAGGGAGTGCTGGAGATCCTTTCCGAGGGGTACGGCTTCCTTCGCTCTCCCGACTACAACTATCTCCCGGGTCCTGACGACATCTACGTCTCCCCCTCGCAGATCAAGCGATTCGATCTGCGCACCGGGGACACGGTCTCGGGCCAGGTGCGCCCGCCGAAGGACGGCGAGCGATACTTCGCGCTCCTCCGTGTGGAGGCGGTCAACTTCGAGCCCCCCGAGGCCGCGAAGGACAAGATCCTCTTCGACAACCTGACGCCCCTCTATCCGCAAGAAAAGCTGAGGCTCGAGTCGCGCGCGGACGACATGCCGACGCGCATCATGGATCTCCTGACGCCGATCGGAAAGGGCCAGCGCGGCCTCATCGTGTCGCCCCCCCGCGCGGGAAAGACGGTCCTCCTCCAGAAGATCGCGAACTCCATCACCGACAACCATCCCGAGGTGATGCTCATCGTGCTCTTGATCG
>Ga0066388_100000300_pt1 | contig 22055 bp, 17 predicted proteins | sample PanSoiMetaGPlot6_FD_64539 | JGI IMG/M metagenome (GOLD analysis project Ga0066388, IMG submission 64539) | Tropical forest soil microbial communities from Panama analyzed to predict greenhouse gas emissions - Panama Soil - Plot 6 (Hybrid Assembly) | ecosystem: Environmental > Terrestrial >...
GCCCGCCGGCTCGCGGCGGCGCGGCCCGTGGCGCCATCGCCGGCTGCGATCCGGCCGCCGGGGCCTGCGCGTGAGCCTGCAGCGCACGCTCGAGCGCGTCGTCATAATTGTGCGAGGCGCCTTCGCTTTCCGACATTCTCGGTAGCAGCCGCCGCAGCGCTCCGAACATGATCAGCACTGTGCTCCCGAGCAGTCCGATCAGCGTCGCGACGCGATTGCCGACATGGTCGAGACCGGTGTTGCTGGTGACGATGCTCGGATCGGACTGCGGCTGCAGCAGGTAGTAGCGCTCGCCGGCGACCGACCCGAACATGAGATATTCAAGCTTCTTGCGCTGGTCGGGCTGGGCCGATCTCGGATCGGCATAGGCGATGGTGCAGGCGCTGACGAGAAAGTTGTAGCGGGTGCAGTCGGCGCTGAGGACGCGCGCCTCGGAGGGCACCATCGGCGAACCGGCGACCCGGAGGTCGCTGATCAGGTCGCCGACGTACGTCACAGCCAGAAACACCGCGACCGCACCGAAAAAGAGCAGTGCGAACAACATTTTGCCCAGCGACGGGGGTGCGGCGCCCATGCTATCGCGCTCCGGTTCACATTCCGGAGCGTCATGTTAGACCGCCTTGATTGTCGGATCGTTAAGCAGTCAGCGGCAATTTCGTAAGGATCGACTACCGGACATTCTCGAATTGTGAAGGTCGGTTTAAGGGCGGTTACGGGAAAGGCCGCTATCCATACGGGCAATGGCGTGAATTTACCGGGTGGCCGCCAGAATGCATGTTGTCGTCGTCGATCCCAGTCGGACCGTTCGGCTGCTGCTGACGCAGCTGCTCGAAGCGGGCGGGCATGTCGGTCACCCATTTGCCGATGCGCGTGACGCGCTTGCCTGCGTGAAGGGCAATCCGAACATTGCCGCGGTCATCACCAGCATGCTGCCATCGATGGCGGGGCTGGAACTGTGCTGGGAGACTCGTCTCGTCGCGGCACTGCGTCCGATCTACATCATCGTGATGGCGGCAGCCTCCGAGCGCCACATGCGCATCGAGGCGCTCGACAGCGGCGCCGACGACTTCATCGACAAGCCGTTTGCCGCCGAGGAATTGAATGCGCGCCTACGGGCGGCCGAGCGGGTCGGCAAGCTGCAACGCGAGCTGATGGATCTCGCGACCAACGACTCGCTGACGGGCGTCCTCAACCGCCGTGCCTTCTTCGCGCGTGCGGCCGAAGCCTGCGCCGTCGCGCTGACCGGCACGGCGCTGTCGGCGATCATGCTGGATGTCGACCATTTCAAGCAGGTCAACGATCGGCACGGACACGACGTCGGCGACGCGGTGTTGCGGGCGGTTGCCCAGCGCGGTGCGGAGGAGGCGGAGATTTTCGGCCGGCTGGGCGGCGAGGAGTTCGCCATCCTGCTGCCGGAAAAGTCGCTGCATGACGCGGCGGCGCTCGCCGAGCGGCTGCGTTGCGCGGTGGCGCGGCACGACTTCATGGGAGCCGACGGGATATTTCGCGTTACCTGCAGCTTCGGCCTGAGCGAGTGGCGCAGCGGCGACAGCGTCGACACGTTGCTCAAGCGGGCGGACGTGGCGCTCTATCAGGCCAAATCGGCCGGCCGCAATCAGCTTGTGCTGGCGTCCGCCGACGCGCATGAGCAGCACGAGCAACTCGCGTCTCGCATCGTGCGCGGCGCGCCGCGCTGACTGCCGGCGCCGGCATTGCGCTGGTACTTGTATCGCTGAACACCACTGGGCAACGGCGGTTAAGCAATGGCGGTCTCGATGATCGCCTTGCGTCCGCGCGCGGACGGGGGGCGCTGATCGCCGAAGGTCCGCATGACTTATGATACGGCGCCTTCGATGACAATGAAGTCGGCGTCGGCGCATTGCTGACGTATGGCCCTCGCGGCCTGATATTCCGGGCTGTGATAGCACGCGACTGCCGTCACCCAGTCTTCGAACTCGACGACAACGTTGCGGTCGCGCGAGGCGCCTTCCATCAGTTCGAAGACGCCGCCCCGAACAATGAACTTCGCGCCGAATTTCTCAAACGCGGGACGCGCCGCCGCCAGATACTCGGGATATCGCGCCTGGTCGCGCACCGAAACCCGGACCACCCAGTAACCCTTCGGCATTGCCATTCTCCCGCTCGCGCCCGCTGCGTCGGAGACTGACCTGGTGGGGCTTCGTCGCAAAATTAATAATCGAGATCATGTTGATCTCCGCGTGAGATGCGCGAGGCCGATACGTTGTCACCGCGTCGGCGCGGTGGCTCAGGATGGCTTTCCGTAGCCGCCCGCGGTCGGTGTCTGGATGATCACCGCCTCGCCGGCGTCGATCACCGTCGCGTCGGCGCCTTTCAGCTTCTCGATCGTGCCGTCCTTGCGACGCACGGCGTTTTCGCCGATCTGGCCGGCTTCGCCGCCGGCGAGCCCGAACGGGCGCACGCGGCGGTGGCCGGACAAAATCGTGCAGTCCATCTTCTCGAGGAAACGGATGGTGCGGCGGATGCCGTCGCCGGCGTTCCACTGGCCGCGCCCGCCCGAGCCTTTGCGGATGTGGAAATCCTCGAGCACCACCGGATAACGGAACTCGAGCACCTCCGGATCGGTGAGCCGCGTGTTGGTCATGTGCGTATGCACCGCGTCGGTGCCGGGGAAGCCCGGACCGGCCGGCGAGCCGGAGCAGATCGTCTCGTAGTACTGGTACTTCGCGTTGCCGAAGTTGAGGTTGTTCATGCTCCCCTGCGCGCCGGCCATGGCGCCGAGCGCACCGAACAGGCAGTTGGTCACCGCTTGTGAGGTCTCGACATTGCCGGCCACGACCGCAGCCGGATATTCCGGCGTCAGCATCGTGCGCTTCGGGATGATGATGTTGATCGGCCGCAGGCAGCCGGCGTTCATCGGGATGTCGTCGTCGACCATGACGCGGAACACGTAGAGCACGGCGGCGCGCGTCACCGGCTCGGGCGCATTGAAGTTGGTCGGCTGCTGCTCCGACGTGCCGGTGAAGTCGACGGTGGCCTCGCGCTTTTGCTTGTCGACCGTGATCTTCACGCGAATGAAGGTGCCCTGATCCATCTCGTATTCGAACGAGGAGTCGTGCAGGCGGTCGATCACACGGCGTACGCTCTCCGCCGCGTTGTCCTGCACGTGCTGCATGTAGGCTTTCACGACCGGCAGCGTGAAGTGCGCCACCATCTTGCGCAGCTCCTGCGCGCCTTTTTCGTTAGCGGCGATCTGCGCCTTCATGTCGTTGACGTTCTGCAGCGGATTGCGCGCGGGGTACTTCGCCTTGGTCAGGAGATCGTCGAGTTCCTGCTCGCAGAAACGACCGCGGTCGATCAGCTTGAAGTTGTCGATATAGATGCCTTCCTCGTCGATCGTCGTCGCGTTGGGCGACATCGAGCCGGGCGAGATGCCGCCGACGTCGGCGTGGTGGCCGCGCGAGGCGACCCAGAACAGGATCTCGCGCTCCGCGTCATCGAACACCGGCGTGCAGATGGTGATGTCCGGCAGGTGGGTGCCGCCGTTGTAGGGCGCGTTGATCACGTAGACGTCGCCCGGCGCGATCTTTGCTTCGTTCTCGCGGATGATGGTCTCGACCGCGCGGTCCATCGAGCCGAGATGCACCGGCATGTGCGGCGCGTTGGCGACCAGCGAGCCGTCATGCGCGAACACCGCGCAGGAGAAGTCGAGCCGCTCCTTGATGTTCACGGAGTAGGCGGTGTTCTGCAGCGACACGCCCATCTGCTCGGCGATCGACATGAACAGGTTGTTGAACACTTCGAGCATGATCGGATCGGCCTCGGTGCCGATCGCGTGAGCACGTGCGAGCGGTACGACGCGCGCGAGCACAAGGTGGTTCTTCGCGGTCAGTTCGGCCTGCCAGCCGTCCTCGACCACGATGGTCTGATGCGGCTCGATCAGGATGGCCGGGCCGTTGACCTTGTGGCCGGGTGCGAGCTGATCACGCGTGTAGACGCCGGCGTCGTGCCACTTGCCTGCGGAATAGAAGCGCGTCGTGCGCGCCGGCGCGGGCAGGGGGCTTGCCGTGGTCCCGGCGACCGGCTCGGAGAATTTCGCGCCGCCGCCGACCGCCTCGACCGACACCGCTTCGACAACCAGCTCCTTGGCCGGATCGATGAAACCGAATCGCGCTCTGTGCGCGCTCTCGAACGCTTTCTTCATGTCGGCGAGCGCGCCGGCCGGCACCACCAGCGCCGTGTCGGTGCCGGCATAGCGGATGTGCGCGCGCAGATGGATCGCGATCGCGTCGGCCGGGACGCCTTGGCCGAGCACCTCGTTCTTCGCATCGGCACCGAGCCGGCCGCCGATCGTCTCGATCGATTTCAGCGCACCGTCGCCGAACGTCTGCTCGATCGCCTGCTGGCGCGTCGCGCGGATGTCGGCGAGGCCCATGCCGTAGGCTGAAAGGAGCGACGAGAACGGATGAATCAGCACCTTGGTCATGCCGAGCGCGTCGGCGACCAGACAGGCATGCTGGCCGCCCGCGCCGCCGAAGCAGTTGAGCGCGTAGCGCGTCACGTCGTAGCCGCGCTGCACCGAGATCTTCTTGATCGCGTTCGCCATGTTCTCGACGGCGATCTTGATGAAGCCGTCGGCGATCTCCTCCGGCGACTTGTCGCCGACCGTTTTGGCGAGTTCGCCGAACGCCTCACGCACCGCGTCGGCGTCGATCGGCTGGTCCTGCCGCGGCCCGAAAATCTTCGGGAAGAAATCCGGAATGAGCTTGCCGACCATCACGTTGGCGTCGGTGACGGCGAGCGGTCCGCCGCGGCGATAGCATTTCGGTCCCGGGTTGGCGCCGGCCGAGTCCGGCCCGACGCGGAAGCGCGCGCCGTCGAAATGCAGGATCGAGCCGCCGCCGGCCGCGACCGTGTGGATCAGCATCATCGGCGCGCGCATGCGCACGCCCGCCACCTCGGTCTCGAACGCACGCTCGTACTCGCCGTCGTAATGCGACACGTCGGTCGAGGTGCCGCCCATGTCGAAGCCGATCAGCCGCGTGAAGCCGGCCTCGCGTCCGGTTTCCGCCATGCCGACCACGCCGCCGGCCGGACCCGACAGGATCGCGTCCTTGCCCTGAAACAGCTCGGCCGCAGTGAGCCCGCCGGACGACATCATGAACATGAGGCGGATGTGGTCGTCGGCTGCGTCGCCACTTGCCGCAGCGGGCTCTCTCCCCCGCTTGCGGGGAAGAGTTGGAGAGGGGGCTGTGGCGGATTCAATGCGCGACTTGCCCCCTCCCTGACCCTCCCCCGCAGGCGGGGGAGGGGACGCAGGAGCCGCAGCGTTTTCCGCTTGGCCTGCGCCCATCTCTTCGGCAACCGTGGCGACATATCTGCGCAGGATCGGCGACAGATACGCATCGACCACGGTCGTGTCGCCGCGCCCGACCAGCTTGATCAGCGGCGACACCTCGTGGCTGACCGACACCTGGGGAAAGCCGAGCTCGCGGGCCAGCACAGCAACGCGCTGCTCGTGCGCCGGATAGCGGTAGGCGTGCATGAATACGATCGCCACCGCCTTGATGCCGTCGGTGAGTGCTTGCGAAAGCTCGGCGCGCACTGGAGCGAGGTCGGGCTCGCGCTCGACGGTGCCGTCGGCGCGCACGCGCTCGTCGACCTCGACCACGCGCTCGAACAGCATGTCCGGCTTGATGATGTGCTTGGCGAAGATCTTCGGCCGCGCCTGGTAGCCAATCTTGAGCGCGTCGCGGAAGCCTTTGGTGGTCAGAAGCAGCGTGCGCTCGCCCTTGCGCTCGAGCAGTGCGTTGGTGGCGACGGTGGTGCCCATCTTCACCGCGCCGATCCGGCCGGGCGGAATCGCCTCGCCGGACGCGAGACCGAGCAGGTCGCGGATGCCGCGCACGGCCGCGTCGCGATAGGCTTCCGGATTTTCGGACAGGAGCTTGTGCGCGACCAGCGTGCCGTCGGGGCGACGGCCGACCACGTCGGTGAATGTGCCGCCCCGATCGATCCAGAAATCCCACGTGCCCGCGCCCGCCATCGAGTCTCGGCTCCTCTTAAGTCCTCACCGCGGCAATGGTTCAGCCAAACACCGCCGCTCTCATTAAGTCCAATCATGATTTCGGATGAATTTCGATAAGCCGTACTTATCAGAAAAACTCACCTCGTCGCCTCCTTCGCGACCTTGATTGCGATCTCGGCCACCTTTTGCGCCGCGAAGCTGTCGGGCGTCGCGGTCGGCCAGCTGACCACGAAGTTGAGGCTCGGCAGCCTGATCCTGGTCTTCAGCTGGCGCAGTTTGCCCATGGCGGCGACATTGTCGAGGATGGCCGGCGGCATGACGGCAATGCCGATGCCGTCGAGCGCCATGCGGACGACCGGCGCGAGCGAGGCGCTCGCGTGGATGGTCGCGCGCAGGCCCGCCTGCGCGAACAATTCGCGCACCGCCACGTAGGGCTGCGTGTTGCGCGAGAAGGTGATGATCGGCCACTTGGCGAGCGTGTCGAGCGCGACCGGCTTCTGCGGGATGCGGATCGCATCGCTCGCGACAAAGGCGAGCGGGAAGGCGCAGAGCGGGCGGCTCACCACGTTCGGATTGCTGATCGGCCCGAGCAGGAACGCGAGATCGAGATCCTTGTCCACCAGGCGGTCGCGCAGGTTGGGCGAGATGTCGACCTCGATCTCGAGCTCGAGGTTGGGATAGGCGGCGTTGACGCGCTCGATCAGCGTCGGCAGCCAGGTGTGGACGATGGTTTCGGAGACGCCGAGCCGCACGATGCCGCGCATGGTCGAGCGGTCACCGACCGCCTCGATCATCTCGGCGCGAAGCCTCATCAGCCGCTCGGCATAGGCGAGCAGCTCCTGCCCCTTCGGCGTCGGCGCGACCAGCCGCCGATCGCGGTCGAGCAGGCGCACGCTCAGGAAATCCTCGAGCTGGGCGATGCGCATCGACACGGCGGGCTGCGTGGTGTTGAGCTTGTCGGCGGCGCCGCGAAAACTGCGCAACGTTGCGACCCACATGAAGGTCTCGATGGTCCTGAAGTCGATCATGCGACTCTCCCGCGCCGGGGTCCTGATAAGGAAAGCTTATCAAAGTCCATCCAAAAGCACGATTGGACAACATCAGGAGCCGATGCTGCGATCGGGCGTTGAAACCAGAGAGCGCGCCGATGCACGGAACCGTCACTGCATTGCGGACCGGCCTCGAGGTCCGGCTGGCCAGCCGCTCCGGCGGCTTCGACGGCGCAACGTCCGGCCTCGCGCCCGGCTTCGTGCAGGGCAACCTGGCAATCCTCCCGCGCGACTGGGCGGACGATTTCCTGCGCTTCTGCCAGGCCAACCCGAAACCGTGTCCGGTGATCGGCGTGTCGGATGCCGGCAGCGTGGCGATCCCCGCGCTCGGCGCCGACCTCGACATCCGCACCGACCTGCCGCGCTACCGCGTCTGGCGTGACGGCGCGCTGGTCGACGAGCCGCATGACCTGCACGCGGTGTGGCGCGACGACCTCGTCAGCTTCGTGATCGGCTGCTCGTTTTCCTTTGAGGAAGCGCTGTTGCAGGCCGAGGTGCCGGTCCGGCACATCGCGCGCGGCTCCAACGTGCCGATGTATCGCACCAACGTGCCGACCGCGCGCGCCGGCCGCTTCTATGGGCCGCTGGTCGTGTCGATGCGGCCGCTGGCGCCGGCCGATGCGATCCGCGCCATCCAGGTGACGTCGCGGCTGCCGGCGGTGCATGGCGCGCCGGTCCACCTCGGCTTTCCGGAGGCGATCGGCATTTCCGACCTCGCCAGGCCCGATTACGGCGACCCGGTGCCGGTCGAGGCGGGCGAGCTGCCTGTGTTCTGGGCGTGCGGAGTGACGCCGCAGGCGGCGATCGCGGCGGCGCGTCCGCCATTCGCGATCACCCACGCGCCGGGCTGCATGCTGGTGACGGATTTGAAGAACGCGAGGCTCGCCGTGTGACGGTGGGCCGCGTCAACACGGCGCGGGGGCGCCGGAGGGAGAGAGACCATGTCGACAACGACGGCAGTGACGGGCACGGAGCATCATCCGACCGCCTGGTACTCGGAAATGCAGCCGCGCGAGAAGAGCACGTTCTGGGCGTGCGTCGGCGGCTGGGTGCTGGACGCGATGGATGTTCAGATCCTGAGCTTCGCGATTCCGGCAATCGTCGCGGCCTTTGCGATCACCAATGCGGACGCCGGCCTGATCGGCACCGTGACGCTGCTCACCTCGGCGTTTGGTGGCTGGTTCGCCGGCGCGTTGTCCGACCGGTTCGGCCGCGTGCGCACGTTGCAGATCACGATCGCCTGGTTCGCGGTCTTCACATTTCTCTGCGGATTTGCGCAGAACTACACGCAGCTGTTCGTTTTTCGGGCGCTGATGGGCCTCGGCTTCGGCGGCGAGTGGGCGGCCGCCGCGGTGCTGATCGGCGAGGTGATCCGCGCCGAGCACCGCGGCAAGGCAGTCGGCGCCATGCAGAGCGGCTGGGCAGTCGGCTGGGGCATCGCCGCGCTGCTCGCGACGCTGTTCTTCAGCGTGTTCCCGCAGGACATCGCCTGGCGCGCGCTGTTCTGGGTCGGGCTGACGCCGGCGCTGCTGGTGTTCGTCGTGCGGCGCTTCGTCGACGAGCCGCCGGTCTATGCGAAGACCAGGCAAAATCTCGCGGCGGCAGGCAGGACCGCGAACTTCCTCGAGATCTTCTCGCCGACCATGCTCAAGACCACCGTCCTGACCTGCCTGCTCACCACCGGCGCGCAGGGCGGCTACTACGCCATCACCACCTGGCTGCCGACGTTCCTGCGTACAGAACGCAAGCTCACCATTCTCGGCACCGGCGGCTATCTCGCCGTGATCATCATCGGCTCGCTGCTCGGGTATTGGGTCAGCGCCTGGCTCACCGACCGCATCGGCCGGCGCTCGAACTTCATCTTGTTCGCGCTCTGCTCGGTCGCGACGGTGGTGATCTACACGCAGCTACCGGTCGACAACACCATGATGCTGTTCCTCGGCTTCCCGCTCGGGTTCTTCGCGTCCGGGGTCTTCTCGGGCATGGGACCGTTCCTGACCGAGCTATTCCCGACCCGCATGCGCGGATCGGGGCAGGGCTTCGCCTACAATTTCGGGCGCGGCATCGCGGCCATGAATCCTCTGTTCGTGGGCTTGCTCAGCGCCAAATTGCCGTTGGGGCAGTCGATCGGCGTATTCGCGCTGATCGCCTATGGGCTGCTCATCATCGCCGCCTTGCTGCTGCCGGAGACAAAAGGCCGCGTGCTGACGACGGAAGCCGGCTGACGTCTTCGCTCAGAGCCGAGGCAGCGCCTCCATCAACCGGTCGATGTCCTGCCGATCGTTGTAGTAGCTCGGCGAGATCCGCAGCTTGCCGTCCCGCACGGCAACGTCGACGCAGGCCGCGCGCAGTCGAGACTCGAGCTGCTCGGCTTGCGCCGCGGGCGAGCAGAAGGACAGGAGACCGGAGCGTTCGTCCGGTCTCCTTGGGCTCGCAATCTGCCAGCCACGCGAACGCAGGCGCTCGGCCGCATAGTCGGTCAGGCCGAGGATGTGCTCCTGTACCGCGCGCGGCCCGAGTCCGAGGATCAGCTTGACGGCGGCGTCCAGGCCCCAGATGCCCGGGAAGTTCTCGAGCGCCGGCTCGAACCGCGCGGCGCCCGGCCGATAGGCGGTCAGGTCATAGTCGAGGTGAGCTTCGCTTTTTTCGACGCTGTGATAGCCGACCTGCGGCGGCTGCAGCCGATCGAGCGCCTGGGCGTTGCAATAGAAGATGCCGGTGCCGATCGGCGCCAGCAGCCATTTGTGGCCGCCGAACGCCAGGAAATCGACCGACAGCTCGGAGAGGTCGAGCGCCAGCGCTCCGACCCACTGGATGGCGTCGAGATTGAGCAGCACGCCGCGCCGACGGCAGAGCTCGGACAGGCCGGCGAGGTCCTGCCGGAATCCGTTCGAGAATTGCACCGCGCTCAGCGAGACGAGCCGTGTGCGGGCGTCAATCGCCGCGGCGATGGAGTCGATCGCAACGCGTCCGTCCTGCGGCTTGACCCAACGGATCGAAACGCCGAGTCTTGCGAGCCGCATCCAGCAATAGACGTTGGATGGATATTCGAATGCCGGCAGGACAACATTGTCTCCGTCCCGCCAGTCGAGACCGTTCGCGACCGTGGTCAGGCCCTCGGTCGTGTTCTTCACGAAGGCGATCTCGGAGGCGCGGGCGCCGATCAACCGGGCGACGCGGGCCTTGATCTGCTGCTCGGCATAACGGCACCAGGTCGGATAGTTGTTGCGCCCGTTGTCGCGGACGTCGTGCAGAAAGGCATTGATCGCGGCCAGCACCGGCTCGGACATCGGCCCGATCGACGCGTTGTTGAGATAGGCGCGTTCGCGCCGGATCGGGAATTGCGCGGCGGCCGTGGCGAAGTCGAGCGGCGGCACGTCCGCGTCCTCTCCGGCAAAGCTCCTGATGGCGTGGTCGCGCCACAGATCGGCGATGTGCAGCACGTCCGGCTCCCGCCAAATGCGATGTCGCGTTGAACGTAGTGATTTCGGGGCGGGTGATCTAATTCGTTCTCCGACGCGGCTCATACGCGACGAGCATAAAGCAGCGCGTGGGTCCCGGCACGCGGGTCCGTCGCGGCGGCGCCCGGGCTCGCGCAACCGGCGATGTGCCTTCATGCGTCCCGCGCATAAACGACCGACCATTTTACATTTCACGGGGTTGATCATGCTCGCCTAGTCTTCCGGAGAGACTTGGCACGGGACAGAATGGCTCCCATCGCACACCATGACGGTGCTCGCCTTTCCGCCGATATCGGCGGGACCTTTACCGACATCGTCCTCGAGCGCGGCGACGCGCGCTGGTCCCGCAAGTTGCTCACCACGCATGCGGCGCCCGAGCAGGCGCTACTGCTCGGGATTTCCGACATCCTGGGCGACGCCGAGGTCGATGCGTCGGACGTCGCGTCGTTCGTGCACGGAACGACGCTCGCAACCAATGCGCTGATCGAACGGCGCGGCGCGCGCACGGCCCTGCTCACCACGCGGGGATTCCGCGACGTGCTCGAGATTGGCACTGAAGGCCGCCACGACCCGATGGACCTGCGACTCGAAAAACGAGCGCCGCTGGTGCCGCGCGAGTTGCGCTTCACGGTGGCGGAGCGGCTGTCGGCGCGCGGCGACGTGTTGATCCCCCTCGATGCAGGTTCGTTCGATGCGATCGCCGAGGCGTTGCGGGCGAACGAGGTCGAGAGCCTCGCGATCGGATTCCTGCATGCCTATGCCGATCCACGTCACGAGCACTTGGCGCGCGATCTCATCCAGACCCGGTGCCAGAGCCTGTCGATCAGCCTGTCGAGCGACGTCTGTCCCGAGATCCGCGAATACGAACGCATCTCCACCGTCGTTGCCAACGCCTATATCCAGCCGCTGATGGTGACCTACCTGGATCGGCTGGCGCGCGAGCTTGGCGGCTTCGGCCTGCGCTGTCCGATCATGTTGATGGCATCGGGCGGAGGCCTGATGCCGCTCGATCTCGCCAAGCGCGTGCCGGTCCGTCTCGTCGAGTCCGGACCCGCTGGCGGCGCGGTCCTGTCCGCGGGGCTTGCGGCCGATCTCGGCGAGCGGCGTGTTCTCTCTTTCGACATGGGCGGGACGACCGCCAAGATCTGCTTCATAGCGGACGGAGAGCCGCAGGTGGCGCGCGGGTTCGAGGTCGATCGCGCCGCCCGGTTTCGCAAAGGTAGCGGGCTGCCGCTGCGGATGCCGGTCGTCGAGCTCATCGAGATCGGCGCCGGCGGCGGCTCGATCGTCGGCGTCGACGGCCTCGGCCGGATCACGGTCGGGCCGCACAGCGCGGGGTCCGAGCCCGGACCGGCCTGCTATGCGCGCGGCAGTGACAAGCCGACCGTCACCGACGGCGACCTGATCCTCGGCCGCATCAGCCCGGAACGCTTTGCCGGCGGCACGATTCGCCTGGATGCGCGTCGCGCGGAGCAGGCCCTGACCGCGCACGTATCAGACCGGCTTGCGCTCGATGCGGTGACCGCCGCGTTCGGCGCGGTCGAGGTGGTCGACGAGATAATGGCGAATGCCGCGCGCGTGCACGGCGCCGAGCTCGGCAAGGACATCGCCGAGCACACGATCATCGCGTTCGGGGGCGCGGCGCCGCTGCACGCCGCCCGGCTCGCCGAAAAGCTCGGCGTGTCCCGCGTCATCATCCCGCGCAACGCCGGCGTGGGCTCGGCGGTCGGCTTCCTCATGGCGCCGCGGGCCTACGACATCGTCATCAGCCGGCCGCTTCGCCTCGACGCTTTCGACGAAGGCGTCGTGCGCGCTCTGCTGGACGATCTCGCGGCGCGCGTCCGTGCCGCGCTGCGCGACCTCGGCGAGCTCGACGCGGCGAACCTCGTGATCACGCGGCAGGTCGATATGCGCTATGTCGGCCAGGGGCACGAGATCGCCGTCGCGCTCGAGCCTCAGCCGCCGCGCGCGGCGGCGCTCCGCGCCAGCTTCGAGGCACGCTACGCCGAGCTGTTCGGGCGCATCATTCCCGGCGCGCCGATCGAAGCCGTGTCATGGCAGGCGCGACTGTCATGCGAGAACTGGCGTTCGACGCCGGTCGCGCCGGTGCCGCCGGCCGCGCCGCCGCAGCCGGTCGGCCGTCGCCGGGTATTCGACGCCGGTGCCGGCGGATTTGTCGACTACGCGGTCTACGAGCGCCGCGACTTTACGCCTGGCGCGCGCGTGCCCGGTCCGGCACTGGTTGTCGAGGATGAAACGACGACGGTCGCAACCAGCGGCTTCGTGGTCGGCCTCGATGCGCGTCGGCATCTGGTCCTCGATCGCGCCGCGGGCGCGGACCAAAGGCCTCAGGCATGACCGCGTCCGAGGCCATGGCGACCGTCCGGCTGCAGGTGATGTGGACGCGCCTCATTGCACTCGTCGAGGAGCAGGCGCAGACACTGCTGCGGACCGCGTTCAGCCCGATCGTCCGTGAGTCCGGAGATCTGTCGGCCGGCATCTTCGATCGCCGCGGGCGCATGCTGGCGCAGGCCGTGACCGGCACGCCGGGGCACATCAACACCATGGCGCGCTCGGTCGCGTATTTTCTCGAGCGTTTCCCGGCCGACACGATGGGCGAGGGCGACGTCTACGTCACCAACGATCCCTGGCACGGCACCGGCCACCTCAACGACTATGTCGTGGTCACGCCGGCGTTCTTCCGCGGGCGGCTGATCGCGCTGTTCGCCTGCACTGGCCACATGACCGACGTCGGCGGCATCGGCCTGTCGCCGGACGGCGCGGACCTGTTCATGGAGGGCGTGGCGATTCCGATCATGAAACTGATCGATGCCGGCCGCATGAACGAGACGCTGCTGGCCATCGCCAAAGCGAACTCGCGGCTCCCGCACGAGATCGAGGGGGACATTCATTCGCTGGTCGCGTCGAACGCGACGGCGACGCGTCGTCTGATCGGCCTCCTCACCGAGGTTGGCGTGCCTGACATCGAGAAGCTCGCGGACTTCATCATCGAACGGTCGCGGCGAACCGTCGGCGAGCGCATTGCCGCGCTGCCGAAGGGCGAAGCATCCTATGCGATGACGATCGACGGGTTCGAGGCACCGATTGAATTGCGCGCCCGCCTGTGCATCGCCGACGACAAGATCGACGTCGACTGGAGCGGTACGTCGGCCGCGTCGCGCTTCGGCATCAACGTGCCGCTCAACTATGGCGCCGCCTACACGTCCTATGCGCTCGCCTGCGTCGTCGCGCCGGACGTCCCGAACAACGCGGGCACCCTCTCCGCGTTCGACATCTCCGCCCCGGAGGGATGCATCCTCGATGCGCGGCGACCGCAGCCGGTCGCATGTCGTCACATCATCGGCGGCCTGCTTCCGGATGTCGTGCTCGGCTGTCTCGATCAGCTCATCCCGGGCCGCGTTCCCGCCGAGAGCGCATCCGCGCTGTGGACATTGACCTTCCGCGGCGACCGGCCGCCCGGGTTTGCGATCTCCATCGTCACCAATGGCGGCACCGGTGCGCGACCCGGTCTCGACGGCCTCTCGGCAACGTCGTTTCCGAGCGCAGTGCGCGGCACGCCGGTGGAGATCGTGGAAGCCGCGACGCCGCTCATCTTCTGGAAACGCGAATTGCGCGCCGGCTCCGGCGGCGATGGCGCCGCGCGCGGCGGCCTCGGCCAGGAGATGGAGATCGGCACGCTCGACGGCGCTCCGTTCGCGCTGTTCGCCGCGTTCGATCGCATCGATCATCCGGCGCGCGGACGCGCCGGCGGCCGGGCCGGCGCGACGGGCGAGCTTCGCCTGCGCAGCGGCCGCGTCCTCGCCGGCAAAGGCACGCACCATATCGACGCGGACGATCGGCTGATCGTCCGCACGCCGGGCGGCGGCGGCTACGGCGATCCGCAACGGCGACCGCAGGACATGCGCGCGATGGATCGTTCGGCCGGCTACGTCCGCGCGCAGGGCCATCACGACACAGCGGAGGCAGACCATGCGACATGATCTCAGATGCGATCGGCGCCAGCTCGTCGGCTGGCTGGGTGCGGCCGGCGTCATGGCAGGACTCGATCGCGTTCACGCGCAAGGCGACCGGCTCGTCATCCCGACCTATGGCGGGCGCTACGAGCGGTTCTGGCGCGAAGTGCTCATTCCGCCGTTTCAGCAGAAGACCGGCATCCAGACCGTGCTCGACATCGGCCTTGGCGCGAATTTTGCGACCAAGCTGCGCGCCAGCGGCGTCGACAATCCGCCGTACTCGTATTTGATGGCCAACGAGTTCGTTGGCGCCGTTCTGCGCTCGGAGAACTTTTTCGCGCCATGGCCGGCGGACAAAGTTCCGAACCTGGCGCAGGTCCATCCCAAGGCCAATCCGGGCAACCAGGGCGTCACGGTCATGTTCTCGCCGATCGGGATCGCCTATCGCAAGGACCTGGTGAAGACGCCGCCGAGATCCTGGAAGGATCTTTGGGACAATCCGGATATCAAGGGCAAGGTCGGTCTCTACGAGATCACCAACACCGCAGGCTTCATGTTCCTGATGATGACGGCGAAGGTCTATGGCAGCGGCCCGATGGATTTCGATGCCGGCTTCCGGCAGATCGAGCGATTGAAGCCGTTTCCGGAGGCCGGACTCGCCGGCGCGCTCGCCGTGCTCCTGACGCGCGGCGAAGTGGTCGCCGGGCCGCTCGATTTCGGTGAGACGCTCGCCATGCGCAAGAAGGGCATCCCGGTCGAGTGGGCGGCGCCGTCGGAAGGCATGTTCATGTTCGACCAGACGTTCAGCCTGCTGAAGCACGGGCCGAACCGCGACGCGGCCTGCGCCTTCCTCGATTACATGTTGTCCGAGAGCGTGCAGGCGAAGCTCGCCACCGAGTTCTCGGGCGTGCCGGTCAATCGCAAGGTGAAGCTGCCGCCCGATCAGCAGCCCTTGACCGTCGACGATCTCGACAAGATCGTCGCATTCGACTGGGTGGCGGCCAACGGCGCGAAGGATACGGTCATCGAGCGCTGGAACCGCATGACGCGCGGGTAAGGCATTCCGGGTCGGGCACAATCGGGATGCGCCAAGTCTGCCGAGTTCACCGTGGAGGAGAGATTGAGCCCGACCGTCAAGATTCTCTATCTCAATGTGACCCAGAAGACCGAGGCCGAGCTCGCGGCCTTCGTCGACATGGCGCGTCGCTACAAGCTGCCAGGGACCGAAGTCCACATTGCCTCGATCTCCGCCGCGGGTGGCCACTTTCGCAACGCTGAATATCGTTCCTACGAAGCTGTCATGGCGCGCGGCGTCGTGCGGGCGACGCGCGCGGCGGCCAGGGAGGGCTTCGACGCGCTGGCGATCGGCTGCTTCTACGACGTCGCCCTGCACGATGCGCGGGAGATCTCCGGCGACATGGCCGTGACCGCGTCCTGCGAGGCCTCCTGCGAGATCGCGGCGACGCTCGCCAATCGCTTCGGCATCATCGTCGGACGGCGCAAATGGGTGCACCAGATGCAGCAGATCGTCCATTCCTACGGTCACGGACATCGTCTCACCGGACTCTACCCGGTCGATCTGGGAGTGACCGATTTCCAGAAGGACCACGCCGAGACGTCGCGCCGCCTCGTCGCCGCGGGCCGCCATGCCGTCGAGCATGATTTCGCCGAGGCCCTGATCCTCGGCTGCACCATGGAGATCGGCTTCTACAAGGAGGTGGAGCAGGCGCTCGGCGTTCCGGTCATCGACGTCGCGATCGCCGCCATGAAGCGCGCGGAATACGCCGCACTGCTCAAGCGCCAATGCGGCTGGACGCCGAGCCGCAAATGGTCGTGCGAGCCGCCGCCCGAGGAGGAGATCGACCGCTTCGGCTGTTTCCCGGACGGCGAGGCGATCGGGCCGCGCGCCGTCGTCGCTACGGCCTGATCCAGCAGGGCAGGGGGCAATGTCGCGGCTGGAGATCCGGAAGCTGACCAAGCTCTATGGGACCCACCCGGCGGTGCAGAGCTTCGATCTCGACGTGGCCGAACGGGAATTCGTGTCGCTGCTCGGCCCGTCCGGATGCGGCAAGACGACCACCTTGCGCTGCGTCGCCGGCCTCGAAATCCCGACCAGCGGCCGCATCAGTCTCGGCGACCGCGAGGTGACGAGGCTGCCCCCGGAGCATCGCAACGTCGGTATGGTGTTCCAGAACTACGCGCTGTTTCCGCACATGACCGTGGCCGAGAACATCGGCTTCGGACTGAAGATGCGCGGCGTCCGCGGCGCGGAGGCGCGCCGGCGAGTCGACGCGGCGATCGACATGGTCCATCTCGGCGGCCTTCAGGATCGCCATCCGCGCCAGCTGTCGGGCGGCCAGCAGCAGCGCGTGGCCTTGGCGCGCGCGCTGATGGGCGAGCCGGCGCTGCTTCTGCTCGACGAGCCGCTCGCCAATCTCGATGCCAAGCTGCGTGATGAGATGCGGGTCTTCATCCGCTCGATCCAGCAGCAGATCGGCATCAGCGCGCTTTATGTCACGCATGATCAGGCCGAGGCGATGACCATGTCGGATCGCATCGTGGTCATGTTCGGCGGGTCGATCCAACAGATCGGATCGCCGCGAGACATCTACTATCGGCCTGCGACCCGCGAGGTGGCCAACTTCGTCGGCCAATCGAACTGCATCGCCGGCAAGGTCGTGGCGCGACAGGACGCGCGTGTCCTGGTCGAGACCGCGGTCGGCGTTGTTCGCTGCGAAGGCCGCGCCGACGTCGCGCTCGGCGCAACCGGTCAGGTCATGCTGCGGCCGGAGACCATCCGGCTCGCCAGGGCAGGCGGCGAGCTCGCCGGACGCGTCACGCAGCAGCACTTCCTCGGCAATGTGATCGACACCCGGGTGGCGCTGGCGGACGGCACGATCATCAGTGTTCAGACGATCGGTGAGGAGGCTCATGGAGTGGGCGACGACGTCAGCGTCGTCATTGACGAGAGCAGGGCATGGCTGATGCCGTGACAGGAAATTCGACGGACCACTCCGTTTCGCTGCGCCGCGGCCTGCTGGCTGCGCCGGCATTGCTCCTGGTCGTGCTGTTCATCGCCGCACCGTATCTGTCGATCGTCGTCATGAGCGTGCGGTCGCCGTCGAATCTGCAGGTCTACGGTCCCGGCTTCACGTTGCAGAGCTACATCCGGATTCTCGGCGATCGCCTCTATCTTGGCCTGCTCGCCGATACGTTGATCTACGCTGCGGTGACGGCCGCGGTCTGCCTCGTGCTGGCCTATCCGACCGCACTGCACCTCGCCCGGACCCGGTCGCGGTTTCGCGGCCTGCTCTATGGCGCGTTGCTGTCGCCGCTGCTGACCGGCGTGGTGATCCGCTGTTTCGGCTGGATCGTGCTGCTTGCGAGCCAGGGTCTTGTCAATGACAGCCTGCGCGCGATCGGCATCGGCCCGGTCCAATTCCTCTACAAGCCGGTCGGCGTCATCATCGCGATGGTGCACGTGTTCCTGCCGTTCATGGTGCTGCCGATCATCAATGCGATCGAATCCATCGATCCGCGTCTGGAGGAGGCGGCGTCGACGCTCGGCGCGTCGCGTATGGCGGTGTTTCGTCATGTGATCCTGCCGTTGAGCATGCCCGGCGTTCAATCCGGCGTAACGCTGGTTTTCGTGCTGGCCGCGAGCGCCTATGTCATTCCCATGCTGCTCGGTGGCGGCCGCGTGCAGACCATGGCGACGGTCGTGGTGCAGCAATTGCTGGGCGGCTTCCTGTGGCCGTTCGGGGCGGCGCTTGCGCTCGTGCTGTCGCTCGCGGTGGTGCTGGTGCTCGTCGTGTTTGCGCTCGCGACCGGGCGCGCGATGCGGAGGCTGTCGTGAGCTTCGGCAGGCTGATGTTTCTTGTCGCCGTGGCGGCGGTCTATGTCTTCCTCCTGTTTCCGACGGCGGTCGTCGTTCTCACCTCCGTCAATGCGGCGGAATATCTGTCGTTCCCGCCGACCGGATTGTCGCTGCGCTGGTACGGCGCGTTCTTTTCCGCCGGCCAGTTCATCGATGCATTCTGGTTCTCGATCGGGCTCGGACTTGTCGCGTCGCTTCTGGCGACACTGGTCGGCACCCCGGCCGCCATTTTCTATGTCCGCTTCCTGCGGACATGGCGCGGGCAGTTCCGGTTCGCCGTGCTCTCGCCACTGTTGCTTCCCGAGGTACTGACTGCGATCGCACTGCTGTTCTTCTTCAACCAGGTGTTCGGCGGCATGCAGAGCCTGCTGCCGCTGGTCATCGGTCATGTCGTGATCACCGTTCCGTTCGTCTTCCTGACCGTGACGTCGGCGCTTTACAACATGCCGGCCTCGGTCGAGGAGGCCGGTCGCACGCTCGGCGCCGGACCTTGGCGGACGTTCTTCTGGGTGACGCTCCCGCTGATCCGCTCAGGGGTGGTGACGGGCGGCTTGCTCGCCTTCATCATGTCGTTCGACAACGTCAACATCTCCCTGTTGCTGAAGGCGGTCGGCACCACCACGCTGCCGATCCAGCTGTTCGATCATCTGCGCTATGATTTCGACCCGACCGCCGCCGCCGCGTCGGCTGTGTCCGTCGCGCTGACCATGGCTCTTCTCATCGTCATCGACCGGATCTATGGCCTGCGCGCGGTGCGGTTCTGAGACGGGGCAGGCATGCGCGTCGATTGGCTCAATGCGTTTCGCGCCGTGATGCAGACCGGGACCGTCACGGGTGCGGCGGCCGTCATGCTGCGGACGCAGCCTCAGGTCAGCCGCATGATCTCGGGCCTGGAGCGGGATCTCGACCTGAAGCTGTTTCAGCGCGAAGGGCGGCGGCTGATCCCGACGCCTGAGGCGCTCGAGTTTCATCAGCAGATCGAGCCCATCCTCAATTCGCTCGACGCCATGCGCGACAGCGCGCAGGCCATCAAGGAGAAGCGCGGCCGGCGCATCGTGATCTCGGCCGAGCCGTTCCACCTGCATTCGCTCGTGCCGGAAGCCATCGCCGACGTCGCCCGCGATACGAACTTCAACTGCGCGGTCGACATCTGCATGCGTGCGCTCGGACTGTGGACGGGGCGGGACAATGTCGATCTGGCCGTCGTGGCGCTGCCGTTCACGCAGACCGACCTGCATCAGATCATCTTCGCGGTCGCGGACGTGGTCGTGGTGCTGCCGAAAGGCCATCGGTTGGCCGCGCGCAGTCGGATCGCCATGAAAGATCTCGCGACGGAGCGGCTCATCGCGCTGCGGGCGACGACGCTGTTGCGCGCGCAGATCGACATGGCGCTGGCGCGCGCCGGGCTCCTGCTCAATCCCCGCATCGAGACCACCTCGGGAGCGACCGCTTGCGAGCTGGCCGCCAGAGGCCTCGGCGTGACCCTGGCGGATCCGGTGCTGGCCGCGTCGTTTCAAGACAAGGGCGTCGAGCTCCGGCCGCTCGCGGCCGGTCCGCAACTGACCTACGGCTTCCTGGTCCCGGGCGCGGTCGCCGCCGGACACCCGGTGCGCCGACTGATGGAGGCGATCGCGCGCACGGCCGCGCGCCTCGGTGGCCGCTCCATCACGCTCGAGCCGCAATGGCGAAAACCGGCGGAGGGGCGGCGATGAGCATGGCGACACGGCCTGTCGGCCGCCTCAACACCAATCCGCGTCTCGACGGCGCGAGGGTCGGATTGATCATTCCCTCGGTCAATACGACCACCGAACCAGAGTTCGCCTGGATTGCGCCGCCCCGCATCTCGTTTCATGCGGCCCGCGTGTTCATGGACGTGACCACGCCAGAGGCGCTGCGTGCGATGAATGCGGAGGTTCGGCGCGCCGCCGAGCTCCTCGCGACCTTGTCGCCCGACGTGGTCGCCTATGCGTGCACGGCCGGCTCGTTCGTTGACGGGCCTGCGGCGACCACGGCGCTGCTCGGAAGCATTCGCGAGGTCGCTGGCTGTCCGGTCGTCGCGACGTCGGCGGAGATGGTGGCGGCGCTGCGGCATCTCGGCGTCACGCGTTTGTCGTTGGCGACCCCTTACCCCGAAGACGTCACCGATTGCGAGCGCCGCTTCTTTGTCGACAGCGGATACGAGGTTGTCGCCAGCGCTTGTCTTGGGCGCTCGGGCGCCGGCGTACGCCCCACGACATTCGACGAGATCGTTGCGCTGGTGCGCGAGGTCGACCGGCCGGACGCGCAGGCGGTCTTCGTCAGCTGCACCGACCTGCGGGCGCTCGAAATTGTCGCGCTGCTGGAGGACGAACTCGGAAAGCCGGTGCTCACCAGCAACCAGGTGACGCTGTGGGGCGTGCTCAACGCGCTCGGCGACCGGGAGCCTGTGCGCGGCTTCGGCCGGCTGCTCGCCTCGGCCTAGTGCGGTGGTTCTGACGTTCCGTTCAGTCTCGCGGCAAGCTCAGTTATCGGAACGTCAGAACCAAAACCGCACTAGCAGCATAGACTTGCTAGTGTCCCTTTGCTTCCGACGCTCTCACGAGAGCGTGCGGGCAAACTGATGCGAACGTCGGAAGCGGGACACTAGTTGCCCAGGCGCTGCCCAAGCGGAAACCTGTGGCGAGAAGGAGGCGCGTGCCTTGCGCCCGGGCAGCCCTCGGATCGGCGTTCGTGTGCCGCTTTTCGCCGCATCCGCCCGCAGGGCGGAATTGGCTCGCCTCTTGCAAGGCCGGCCGCGCCAACGTGCTTGCACTTCAGGGAGTTGTCAGTTGCGAGTCCGCGTGTCGTGAGTTCGCTTGCATTCCGTCGATCCCGCCCGTCATCATGGCCCGCCATGGTGCGCACCATTCTCGACCGCCTTTATCTGTTTGCCGGCTACGCCGCCGGCGCCTTCATGGTCGCGATCTTCGTGCTGATGATGCTGCTGTCGGCCGGCCGGCCGATCGGCCTCAACATTCCGGCCGGCGACGACTTCACGTCGTGGTGCATGGCGGCGATGGCGTTCCTCGGCCTCGCGCATACGTTCCGCCACGGCGAGATGATCCGCGTCGGCCTGCTGATCGATCGCATCGAAGGCCGCGCGCGCTGGGCGATAGAGATGACCTGTCTCGTCATCGGCATCGGGTTCATTGGCTTCTTCGCCTGGCACGCGGTGCGGCTCACCTACGACTCGTGGCGCTTCCACGACATGTCGCAGGGCGTCATCGCCGTGCCATTGTGGATCCCGCAGATCGGCTACGCCGCCGGTCTCGTCATCCTGCTGATCGCGTTCGTCGACGAGTTCTTCTACGTGCTGCCCGGCAATCACCCGCGCTACGAGAAGCCGAAGCCGCAGACCGCCGAGGAAGTCATCGAGCAGGCGATCCAGAGCGGGGTGTGAGCGTGACCGAGCTGCTCGAGATCTCGGCGGTCCTGCTCGTCCTCTTGACGGTGCTGCTCGCCGGCGGGGTGTGGATCGGTATCGCGCTGATGGCCTGCGGATACGTCGGCATGCAGTTTGTCGGCGGCAACATCCCGGCCGGTCAGGTGCTGGCGACGACGATCTGGGGCAACAGCGCGTCGTGGGCGCTCGCGGCGCTGCCGCTGTTCATCTGGATGGGCGAGATCCTGTTCCGCACGCGGCTGTCGGAAGAGATGTTCCGCGGGCTC
>Ga0066388_100000301_pt1 | contig 22048 bp, 12 predicted proteins | sample PanSoiMetaGPlot6_FD_64539 | JGI IMG/M metagenome (GOLD analysis project Ga0066388, IMG submission 64539) | Tropical forest soil microbial communities from Panama analyzed to predict greenhouse gas emissions - Panama Soil - Plot 6 (Hybrid Assembly) | ecosystem: Environmental > Terrestrial >...
AGAAGGAAGCGACAAGGCAAACTCGACCAGCGGGAAGGCCAGGAACGGCAAGCGCACTTCCAGTGAAGCAGCCATGGATGCCCGGTCAGACTTAACAAGCAGGTCGTCCGGCAAGTATGTCGTCATGTCAACCCGCATGATGGTGGAGACCAGGTCGTGCGCGCCACTGCTGTTCCCGTCACCGTTCATCAAACTCCCCAGCTCGGGATAAAGGTGTTCCTCGCGGTCGAAGGCAATCAGCTCCGGCTTGATCAGGCGCGCATGCTCATAAACGGGGATCGAGCCCATCCATCGAAGATGACGCCGAACGGGCGCTTCCTCAACAGCCGACACAAAGCGCTTGGCTTTATAGTCAAAGCTCAAGTTGTTCAGCGATACCGGAAGCTTCCGGATGGCCGGCTCCAAAATGCCGCGGCGCACAGGCGCCGGCAGGGAATTCCACACGGAAGCCAAACGGTGCGCCTGGTATGTCGGATAACCGCCGAAGAGCTCGTCTCCACCCTCGCCTGCGAGCGCGACCGTGACGACTTCACGGGTCATCTTCGACAGGAAGTAGGTCGGAATAATCGAGGCATCGGCCAGCGGCTCGTCGAGCACCTGCCACAACTCCTCCATCATGGTGAAACCCACATCCGCAGTGAATGTCGAGACGTGATGATCGCAGCCGATGTAGGCAGCAATGGCGCGCGCGTGCTCCGATTCGTCGAAGGACTTGTCGGCAAAACCGATGGAAAACGTCTTCAAGCGTTCACCACCGCCAGCCGACGCCAGCACCGCAATGCTGGAGGAGTCGATTCCACCGGAGAGAAAAACGCCCAGAGGCACATCGGAGATGAGCCTCAAGCGAGTGGACTCCGACAGCAGATGAACGAGCTTTTCGGCAGCTTCATGTTCGGGCAGCTCGGTCGGGCAGGCGACTGGCTCCCAGTACCGGCCCGTCTTCACCTGCCCGCCTTCCACCAGCATGTAGTGCGCCGGCATCAACTTCTCGATGCCCTTGAATATCGAGTGCGGGGCCGGCACGTACTCGAGGGCGAGGTAACGCTGCAGGGCACCGGGATCCACGGCCCGGGTCGCTTTCGGGTGGGCGAGTATGCCCTTGATTTCCGAGCTGAAGATCAGCTGTCCGTCAAAAATGCCCCAGTGCAGGGGCTTCTCGCCCAGGCGATCGCGGGCAATAAACAAGCGCTGCCGGTCCCCGTCCCAAATGGCAAAGGCAAACATGCCTTCCAAGTAATTCAGGCATTCGACCCCGTACTCTTCATAAAGATGGACAACTGTCTCCGTATCGCTTTTTGTCGCGAACCGGTGTCCGTGCTTCAAAAGACCTTCTCTCAGCTCCTGGAAGTTGTAAATCTCGCCGTTGAAAACAATCCAAATCGAGCCGTCCTCGTTACCAATCGGCTGATGCCCGCCGGCCACGTCAATGATGGACAGCCTGGTCATGCCGAGAGCGCAAGGACCGAGGATCGTTTTGCCTTCGTCGTCCGGCCCCCTGTGCGAAATGCTTTCGCACATGGGATCCAGTAGCGTTTCATTGGGATTGAGCGGCTGCCCGTCTAGATTTAGGTAGCCTACGATTCCACACACGGGAACACCCTTGCCGCCACCCGAGCGGCTTTTGAACGGACAATGTAATTGTCCTTCATTAAGGCAGGCCGGGCATTAGATTGATACAAATATCAAGCATCCTTGCCCTAGAGGTACTGCCGGCGCGGCTCGCGCCCGGGTGGTAGACTTAAGGTCTGTGGTTGACCTCTCTCGGACCTACCAGCAAGACTTCTACTGTCGTGACACTCTGGCAGTGGCGCGTGAATTGTTAGGCGCCCTGCTCTGCAGGCAGGTTTCCGACGGGCGGGTGCTCTACGGTCCGATCGTTGAGGTGGAAGCATATACGCAGGACGACCCGGCCTGCCACGCCTCGCGGGGGCTGACACCGCGCTGCCGCGTCATGTTCGGACCACCGGGGCGCGCTTACGTTTACTTTATCTATGGCATGTATCACTGCCTTAACGTTGTCACCGAGCCGGAGGGTACCCCCGGTGCCGTCCTCATCCGAGCAGTGGGCGCCGATGGGACCAACGGGCCCGGCAAGCTGTGCCGGGAGTGGCAAATCGACTGGTCCCACAACGGTACGAGCCTGTTGACGCCGGGAACCGACTTGTGGATATGCGCCGGCACTACCGTTTCGGGTTCCGACATTGTCTGCTCACCGCGTATAGGTGTCTCCTCGGCCACCGACAGGCATTGGCGCTTTTACTTGAGAGGCCACCCCTCCGTATCGAAAGCTCCGCAACCTCCGGTCGGCAAGAAGAGGCGGCGAGCATGACTGCTCGAGTTCACAAACAACCGAGCAAGTTGCGGGTCTGGTTCCCTGCACTGCTGTGGATGGGCGTCATCTGGTTGCTGTCCGAGCAGCCAGACTCAGGCGCGATGACAGAAAAGTATCTGGGCGCTTGGAATATCCTCATCCGCAAGCTGGCGCACGTAAGCGAGTATGCGATTCTCTTTGGGCTGCTGCGCCGTGCGTTGAACGAAAGTGCCACGAGCGCTGCGCGCCGGCCCGCTGACGATGGGGACGAGCCGGCCGCGGCCAGCGACCCGGCCCGAAAAAAATCGGACTCTGCAAACGAGAGCAGGCAGCCTGCAAAGATCGGCACTGGCTCCGGGTCTATGGCACTGCTTCTCTCGGTTCTCTACGCTGTTAGCGATGAGTGGCATCAATCTTACGTTCCCGGACGGAGCGCCACTATCCAGGACGTGCTGGTCGATACCGCCGGCGCCTGTTTGGGCTTGGCCGGCGTTTACCTGGCCGCCATCGTTCGTGCCCGCGCCACGTCCGCCGCGAAATCTCGTTAGGCTATTTGCCTTCGCTTACGTCTTTTTGCTCGAGCACCCGGATATTGCCATCGTCAGCGGTGAGCTTCAACTGCAGGTGAACCGGCGTGCCAATCTTGCTGTCGCCCTGAACCATCTGGGCGAAGACATCTACTGCCGCCTGATTGGCTTCTGGGCGCTCCTGGCTGACCTTCGTGATCATCAGGTTGGTGTCATGAGGCAACGACGCCAGTTGGCGCTTCGACAGCGGGAAATTGGTGTCCTGCCAATAAGAGTCGACCAGTTCCGGTGCCATGGCCGCCATGGCACGAATTTGGGAAACGCGATACGTTTCGGGATTGAAATCGAGCATCTCGGCGACGAACTGTCGCGAAAAGGCGTCAACTTTCTTGGCCTCCAGCGGATCGGCTGGTTTGGCCACGACTGCGACCGCCTTAACTGCCGCCGGTCTTGCGCTGGCCAACGAATAGCCCATCAACCCGGCCAGCCCCAGCAGCGCAAGCCCGACACCGACCAGCGCAAACTGCCAGATGTCCGGCTTGACTGCACCTAACGACGGTCTCATCGGGGACAATTCTTCCGCCAGCCGCGCCGCACCACGGCGATAGGCGACGTCGTTGAACTCGTCCAGCCAGCCGTCGGCGGAGGCTGTAAACGATTTCGACTCCACAGCCTGGGCGGAGCTGCCGGCCAGAATGCGCGAGAGCTTCAATGATTCGTCGGGCGTCAGAACAATTGAGCTCGAAGGGGGCGTACCCAGTCGCCTGCGGACCATGAGCGAGTGGCGTTCGTCCAACTTGCGCACGACAACCAGGAACCCCGACTGGGTATCGACTACCCGCTCAATCGTCGTCGGCGAATTCAGCACCATATCCGGTGCGTTGAAAATGTCGCCAGTATCATCGCCCGAAAACGGTGCTGCCGGTGAGGCATGATCATCGGAAAAGCTCATTCAGTGCCACCTCGTCACATACTTCACCGGACAGCTACCATCTGGTGATTGCCGATCCGCGTCCTAGTTTTAGAGATACTCGCGCAGGCGAGACGAACGTCCAGGCTGCCTGAGTTTGCGCAGTGCCTTGAATTCGATCTGGCGCACCCGCTCGCGCGTAACGGCGAAAAGCTGTCCGACTTCTTCCAGCGTACGCTGGCGCCCGTCGTCGAGCCCGAAGCGCAATCTGAGAACATCGCGCTCGCGCGGGGTCAGCTCGTTGAGCATTCTCGCCAGATCCTGGCGAAGAAGCTCGTGAGTGACGGTGGTCTCAGGGCGATCAGTTTCGCTGTCCTCGATGAAGTCGCCGAGTCGCGAATCTTCTTCTTTGCCAATCGGAGTCTCTAATGAAATCGGCTCCTTGGCGGCTTTGATTATCTCGTGCAGCTTGCCGAGCGAGACTTCCATGGCGCGAGCCAGTTCTTGTTCGGTCGGCTTGCGATTGAGCTCTTGCGCCAACTGGCGTGTCACCTTTTTCAACTTGTTGATCGTTTCAACCATGTGCACAGGCACACGAATCGTTCTGGATTTGTCAGCGAGCGCGCGCGTGATCGCCTGCCGAATCCACCAGGTGGCGTAGGTCGAGAACTTGTAGCCGCGCTCATGATCGAACTTTTCCGACGCGCGGATCAGACCGAGGTTGCCTTCCTGGATCAAGTCGAGGAAGGATAGACCACGACCGATGTACTTCTTAGCGATAGAGACGACAAGACGCAGGTTGGCTTGCACCAGTTTACGCTTGGCGATCATATCCCCCTGGAGAATCTTTCTGGCAAGCTCGATTTCCTCGTCGGGCTTCAGCAGTTGAATACGCCCGATTTCCCGCAGGTACAACCTGACGGAATCTTCTGTCGCTATCTCGCGGCTGGATGGAATCTCAACCGGTTCGTCATCATCGCTGAGCGGATCTTCTTCGTCATCGATGATCGTAAATGTGTCGCTCTCATCGATGAGGTCGAGGTCTTCTAATTCGTTGCGCTTGGCGATGTTCTCGTCTTCAACCAGAAGATTGGAGATACCGCGTTCGTTATCGGGGTTTTTGGTTTTTGCCATGGGATCCTCGTTCTCAGGTAGCTATCGTTGTTTCCGGTGCGACTCGCGGTCCGGTCGACGGCGCGTTTGAAATTCTTCTCTTGCCCATCCTCTGACCCTTACTATCCTCAGGGCAGTCCCATGGACTTAGGACAAAATTATTCAGAATTACAACCGCGGCAGTATTCTAGGTGCGCAAAACGTACTCAAGAGGAAAGTAAACAATTCTCTAACTTTCTAGGCGTTTTCTCGAGCCAATTGCGCGTTGGAGGGCCTTTTTCCTCTGCTTGGCAAGGTTCGCCAGCCTAGTATAAGTGCGACTCCTGAGCAGTGCGCATCTTGTTAAGACAGATTAACAGGGTTCACTTGACAAGCATCAAAGGCAAATCGTGCACGGGGCCTATTTTTGCCCCCAGGTCGCAGCGTACCTTGCAGAGCTTTTAAGTGACATGACGGGAAGATATATAGTGGGTTATATGTCAGCAAATACGAACTATCGCTGGAGCCTGTGGGGAATTGCGGTCATCGCGACGGCCGTCATGGCAGATTATTGTCGTCCGTTTCCAGCACAAGCTCAGGCTTCAGCCGAGGATGCCCCCTCTGCATGGATGGGAGGTCCGGGAACCGTCGGCACTGCCCAGTACATGTCAGCCGTTCAAAGCAGGGTGGAAAGAAACTGGGCGCCACCAAGGGGCACCACATTTAACACCGTGTATCTTCGCTTCAAGGTGCACAAGAACGGATCAATATCCGACGTACAGATTACCGGGTCCTCGGGATCAGCTGACGTAGATCAGGCTGCTATAGCAGCAGTACAGAAGTCTACGCCGTATCCCAGCCCGCCTGCTGGATTGCCCGATCCGATGGATATGCAGATTACTTTGGACCCACCGGCCGGCAGCGCGCCATCTTATACACCACAGAACTTTCAATTGGATTTGCCGCCTAATCCCGAACAGTATGGGCAACAACCTGCATATCCTGCCCAACAGCAAGGCTATGGCGGGCAACAACCCCGCTACCCGGCGCAACAGCCTCAGTATCCGGTTCAGCAACCCGGGTATCCTGCCGGACAGTCTACCAATGCGCAGCAGCCTGGCTACTCGCAGCAGCAGCCTAACTACTCGCAGCGGCAGCCTGACTACTCGCAGCAGCAGCCTGGCTACTCGCAGCGGCAGCCCGACTACTCGCAGCAGAAGCCTGGCTACTCGCAGCAGCAGCCTGGCTACTCGCAGCGGCAGCCTGGCTACTCGCAGCAGCAGCCTGGCTACTCGCAGCAGCAGCCTGGCTACTCGCAGCAGCAGCCTAACTACTCGCAGCGGCAGCCTGGCTACTCGCAGCGGCAGCCCGACTACTCGCAGCGGCAGCCCGACTACTCGCAGCGGCAGCCTGACTACTCGCAGCGGCAGCCTGACTACTCGCAGCGGCAGCCTACCTACCCACAGGCGCAGCCCAACCAGCCATCGGGTTCTCAATACCAGGCTTATCCTGGCGCTGAACCATCCGGCCTGGTCTATCCGCAGGCGCCACCGCCACCGGGCGCTCAGCGGTCCAAACAGGCAAACAACCCGCGCGCGAAACAAGCACCGGCGCCAAAACCAACGCAAGCGCCTCCTTCGCACACTGGGCAACCTACCGGCCAACGACTCGTACAACCGAATGCAAAGTCTGCAACTGCAACGCAACCGTCGCCAAAGCGCCCAATCCAACCTCCGACTCAGTCCCTTGCTGGAAGGTCTGGCCCCGTGTCGGAGTTTCCGGCGGCGGTCCCTCCGTCCCATGCGCCGGTGACACCGGCAGCGAGGATTCCAGCGTCTCCGGTTCCTACCCAGCCACCGCCGGCGGCAACAGCACCGCCAGCAGGCCCACCCAATGATCTGTTTGCATTTCTAAGCGATTTGCAGCGACGAGTCAGACAAACATGGGCTCCTCCCCCTGGATCTGAAGCCCTCCGTATAGTGGCTCGTTTCCGAGTACAACCAGACGGACAGCTCACTCAATTGCGGGTCGATAAGTCGTCGAATTACCCTGAAGTTGACCAGGCAGCCCTGGCAGCACTCGAACGCGCGGCCCCATTCAGCCGCCTGCCACCCGATTGTCCGGGCGAGATAGAAATGCAAGTGGCGTTTGGTCCAAAAGGGCCGAAGGCTGCGGTTGTAGGTTACTGAGCTCTATCCATTGTTCTTGTTACCGAGGTATGCACGATGGCGGACAAAGAGACTGATTCTGTAGCAGAGGTTAGCGACGATCTCGAACAAAGCTTCTGGGAGCTGATGGGGGACGAGGCAAAGCAAGGACTGCCCGAACTCGCCGCCAAACAAAGAGAGGAGTTTGAGCTCTTGAGGGACGGCGCCTCAAGCGGAATAAGTGGCACCTTTGGCAAACCGACCATCTTCGAGGCGCCTGGGCGGGATATAGCTTCCACCCCTGCCAACATTGGCATCGAAGCAGATCCGGAAGCCTGGGCTCAGGACGCCGCCATACAGGACAACAGCAGGCTTGGCAAAGTCGACGCGGTTCCACTCAAGTTCGAGGAGGCCTTTGGCCGACTGGATGAAGACGGCGATGGCATCATCAGCCAGCATGAAATCGAAGTCGCCATGTCTAACCCCGCGATTACCGGCTCGACAGCGCAACTGGTGGAAGTGCTCAAGATCTATCGAGAGGACCTGCGAGGCTTGAGTAATGACGAGTTTGGTCCCGAGACCGGTATTAGCCGTGAAGATATGAAGGCCTTCGAAGGCCTCTTGAAAAAAGACAGGGAGCACAGGTCGGATGAGGAGAATGCCCTGGTGGACGGCATGCAAAAAAGGCTGAATCACTCCAGAGCGGTGCTTGATAACGTCGAGCGCCATGCCTTCCCCAGCCTGGACCATCCAGAGGAGAACATCAAACCAGAAGCCGTCCGCCAAGGCTGCTACGGAGACTGTTACTTTATAGCTTCAGTGGCTGCTTTTGCTAATACCGCCGAAGGCAAGCAAGCCATAAAAAACATGATCAAGGTCAACAGCGATGGCACCTACACGGTGACCTTTCCTGGTGATCCCGATAATCCTGTCACGGTGAGCGCGCCCACCGACAGCGAGCTCAGTTATTACACGGAAGGCACCGAGAACGGTCTCTGGCCGGCCATTCTCGAAAAGGCCTATGGCACTTACACGGACAGGCTCAATATTATTTCCGAGGAAGGCATCGAGGAAGGTTCCAACTCAGGAGCAGCCATGAAGCTGCTGACTGGCAAAGATGTGAAGACAGACTCCATCTCTGATTCCCGTTCATCAATCGATGAGACAGACCGAAAACTCACCGCGGCTGTTCGGAATGGCAAGCCGATGACTGCTGGTATTGACCACTGGGCTCACCACGACCCGGGTCTTCAAAATAGTCACAGGTATAGTGTTCTAGACTACGATCCAACTACCAAGATGGTGACTGTCCGCAACCCTAACGGTTACAACGAACTAGAGGATAAGGATGGGAATATCCTCGACGACCACCACGACGGCATCTTCAAAATGCCACTCGACCAGTTCTGCAGAAACTTCAGCAGAGTGTATTACGGCCAGTGAAAGCTCGAGAGCAGACCGTTTGCGGGCCGCGCTCGGTAGCGATGCTCGTGCATACTGGCCTTTAGCGCTGGCGATGTTTTGCGGCCAGCTCCTGGAGCGCTTTTAACTGATCCCTGAGCTCGGCAGCACGTTCATAGTCCAGCATCTTGGCGGCTTGCTTCATTTGCACCTCAAGCCGCTTTATAGCTTTCGGAAGCTCCTTCACTAACGAATCGAAATCGATGTCGGATTGCTTTTGCCTCGTGCTGGCGGCCGGAATGATGTCCTCGCGGCCGCGCACGGACTCGAGAAGCCTGTTGGTGGTGTCTTTTACAATTGTCCGCGGCGTAATGTTGTGCGCGATGTTGTGCGCCATCTGCAGCTCCCGGCGCCTGTTGGTTTCCCTGAGCGCCTTTTCCATCGAGTCCGTGACACGATCCGCATAGAGGATCACTCGGCCGCCGACGTTGCGCGCCGCTCGTCCAATGGTTTGCACCAGCGAGCGCTCGGCGCGCAGAAACCCTTCCTTGTCCGCCTCCATGATGCAAACGAGACTGACCTCGGGCAGATCCAGACCTTCTCTCAAGAGGTTGACTCCCACGAGGACGTCGAAGGCGCCCAGGCGCAAATCACGCAACAACTCTATGCGGTCGAGGGCCTTTACGTCGCTGTGCATGTAGCGGACTTGCATGCCGAGTTCTTGCAGGTATTCGGTCAGATCCTCTGCCATGCGCTTGGTGAGAGTAGTAACAAGCACACGCTCCTTGCGTGCGGACCTGGTTTTGATCTCCTTGACCAGATCATCGATCTGCCCCTGGATTGGGCGGACCTCAACCTCGGGATCGACGAGACCGGTCGGGCGGATGACCTGCTCAACCACCTGCGAGCTAATGCCCAACTCCCTTTCGGCGGGGGTGGCCGAGACGAAGATCGTGTGGCCGACTTTCAACCAGAACTCTTCGGCCGTCAGCGGCCGATTGTCCCGCGCGCACGGCAGGCGAAAACCATAATCAACGAGGGTGTCCTTGCGCGATCGATCGCCGAGATACATGCCTTGCAGCTGTGGCAGCGTCACGTGCGATTCATCGATGAAGGTCACGAAACCGTCTTGCCCGAACCGCCGTACAAAGTAGTCGACCAGTGTTTGTGGTGGCTCCCCGGGCAGCCGCCCGTCCAAAATTCTCGAATAGTTCTCAATGCCGTTGCAGTAGCCCACTTCCTTGAGCATTTCGATATCGAAACCGGTGCGCTGGTTAAGACGCTGAGCTTCAAGCAATTTGCCCTCACGCTGTAGTTCCTCGAGTCTTTCCTTCAGCTCCAGCTCTATCTGAGCAATTGCCCGCTCCAGTGTCTCGTCGTCGGTGACATAGTGCTTTGCCGGATAGATGCGCACCGACGAGAGGATTTCCTCAATTTCTCCGGTCACCGGATTGACGAATGCCAGGCGCTCGATTTCATCCCCGAACAGCTCCACGCGAACGATGCGCTCCTCATAGGATGGGTAAATCTCAACAACGTCGCCGCGAGCCCGGAAGCGCGAGCGCTCGACGACCATGTCGTTGCGCTCGTAGTAAATGCTGACGAGCTCGCGCGCCAACTCTTGACGGTCGATATTCTGACCGACTGAAAGCTCGATCGCAGCCGACAGGTAACGCTCGGGAACACCGAGACCGTAAATGCAGCTAATCGAGGCGACCACGACGACATCGCCTCTCTCCCACAATGCCTGCGTAGTGGAGTGGCGCAGCCGGTCAATTTCTTCGTTGATATTGGCTTCTTTCTCTATATATGTATCGGTCGACGGGATGTACGACTCCGGCTGGTAGTAGTCGTAATAACTGATGAAGTACTCCACGGAGTTCTCGGGAAAGAATTCGCGAAACTCATTGCACAACTGTGCAGCCAGGATCTTGTTATGGGCCAGCACCAGGGCCGGCATTTGCGTTTCCTGAATGACGTGAGCCATCGTCATCGTCTTGCCGGAGCCGGTCACACCTAAGAGAGTCTGATAGCGATCGCCACGGTCAAGCCCGGCGGCCAGCTGCTCAATCGCTTTGGGCTGGTCGCCCGCCGGCTGAAAATTTGAAACAACCCGAAACTTGCCCACGGTCAGGCTCAAGCGTCCTTGACAGCTGCCGGCTCCGCCTCGCCCTCGCTTTTGCCCCCGGTCGACTTCTCATCGGTCTTCAGTGCGTTTTTGACCTCGTCCTGCGCTTCCTGCAGGCCTTTCTTGAAATTCCCAATCCCCTGCCCTAGCGCTTTACCAAGCTCCGGCAGTTTTTTGGGACCAAAGACAAGTAAGGCAACTGCGGCAACAATAGCGATGTCAACCGGGCTATTCAGCATTTCTCGGTGCCCCTGTACAGCTCTTCCCCCTGATCGTAACACATCTACCTTGACAGGCAGGCAAGAGTATAATCGTCCGCTATGCGTATGAAACAAAGTGTTCTCCATGGTCTCCTCGTTATCTCGCTTGTCCTTACATCGCTGGCGCGAATACAGCAGGTGTCTGCGGCCGTCGCGCCTTCACCGGCTCGGACAGAAGCCCTGCCGTTTGCTCAGTTTCTCGCCAACACCGGCATCGAGGCCATCAGTCGAGACAAGCGTACAGGCTTTGCCGAGTACCGCTTGAAGTCGAACGGCATGAGCATCTTGCTGGCGGAACGCCACAGCGCACCGGTAGTTACAGTGATGATGCTCTACAAGGTTGGCTCTAGGAATGAAGCGACCGGCTATACGGGCGCCACACACTTCCTGGAGCACATGATGTTCAAGGGATCGAAGAACTTCGACCCCGTTAAAGGGCAAGGCATAGACGACGTCCTCAAGCCGATCGGCGGCATCAATAACGCCACGACATTTTACGATCGAACCAGTTACTTCGAGGTGGTCCCGGCAAGAAACCTTGCGCTTTGCCTGCAGCTCGAAGCCGACCGCGTCCGTAATCTCTTGTTACGCGAAGTCGACCGCAAGTCTGAAATGACTGTTGTGCGCAATGAGCTGGAGCGGCAAGAGAATGAGAGCGACGCGCTGTTGATGAATCAGCTCTTTGCCACGGCTTTCCGCGCTCATCCGTACCACAACCCGGTGATCGGCTGGAGAACGGATGTCGAGGGCGTGCCTACAGAGCGTCTTCGCCAATTTTATCGTGACTTTTACTGGGCCGACAACACCACTGTGCTGGTCGTCGGCGACTTCGATACTAGAGAAACACTATCGTTGGTCGCCAGGAACTTTAAAAACATCCCCAGATCGCCAAAGCCGATTCCGACGGTCTACACGCAAGAGCCTCCGCAGGAGGGCGAACGCCGCTTCACGATCAAAAAGGGAGCCGATCAACCCAAAGTAATCACCGGCTTTCACGTGCCGAAAGCGACTGACAGAGACATCTATCCCCTGGCGGTTATCGAGTCCCTGCTCGGAGACGATAGCCGCAAGTCCAGCCGGCTTTACAAGGCATTAATCAGCACCGGACTCGCCTCCAGTGCTTATGCCGCAGTCTTCCAGCTCAAAGATCCCTCGCTGTTTATTGTGAAGGCGACCGCGCGTGCCGAGCGGAATATGAGCAAAATCGACAAAGCAATTCAAGAGCAGCTCGACAGATTGAAGACTGAAGATGTACCGGAAGAAGAGCTCACCCGTATCAAGTCCTCGATCATCAAGCGCCTGAAGCTCGATGCTGCCGACCCGCTCAATCTGGCTTCCCAGGTCGGCGAAGCCATAGCCGTTGCCGATTGGAAGTGGTGGGCCGGCTATCCTGACAAAATTGCGGCAGTAAAGGCCGGCGATATCAAACGAGTGGCCGGGAAGTATTTTACGGATACCAATCGCACGGCAGGATACTACTTGCCGAAAGTATCACCTCCGGAGTCGGAAAAAGCTGAAACCGAAAAGGCCGGCCAGGACGATTCCGAGCACTCACAAGCAGCCAGCGCCGTGTCGCCGGCGGAGAAGATCTCCCCGGCACCGCCGGCTTCAGCAGCCGGAACAACGTTTTCATCGAGAGTAAAGCGCAAGGTATTCACAAACGGATTGACTGTATTGCTTCTGCCCGTGCCCGGTACAGGTACGGTTTCGGTGGCAGGCAAGATTCGTGCCGGTGACTGCTTTGCTAGCAACGAAAAGAGCTTGCTTCCGGAGCTCACCGCCGACGCGCTCACCCACGGGGCTTCTGGATTGAGCAAGGAACAGCTTGCCCGGGAGTTGGAAGCCATGGGCAGCGATCTCGAATTCAGTGCCAGCAGCTTCTGGATGCGATTCAATTCCGACATGACCACCGAAGACACAGGGCGGTTCCTGAGCCTTCTGGCAAAAGTCATCACCCAACCCTCCTTCCAGCCGGCCGCCCTGGCGGAGTGCAAAGGCATTATGGAATCGGACATCAAGGAAAAGATGGACGACACCAAGTCGCTCGCCTGGAATGCTTTGCTGAATCATGTCTATAAACCAGGCAGCGTTTACTACGAGAAGCCATTCAAAGACCAGCTCACGGAAGTGCCGACGCTTACCGGTGACGATGTGACTAACTTTCATCATCGCTATTTCACGCCAGGAAATACAGTTTTGTGCCTGGTTGGTGACATCGATCCCCAGCAAGCCTTCCGCGTGATCGAATCGTCGCTGTCCCAGTGGCAAGGCGGCACAACCGACAACATCGACCCTCCCACCTTCCAGCCGCCAGCCCACGCCGAAAAGATTGTGGTGTCGGTTGCCGACAAGGAAAATGCTGATGTTTACATCGGGCAGCCGACTTCGATTAATCTCAAGGCCAGGGATTACTTCGCAGAAGTCGTTGGTAACTCGGCGCTGGGACACGACCCCTTCGCGTCCCGCCTGGCACCGGTGCGCAGCAAGTATGGTCTCACTTACGACATCGGCTGCTCAAACGCAGACACTTCCTTTGGTGGCGCTCCCTGGACAATCGAGTTTTCGGTGAACCCGTCCAACATCGATCGAGCCTTGACCCTGGTGCATGACATTGTCGACAAGTATCACAAGCAGGGAATCAGCCCGTCCGAATTGAAGGAAGAAGCGGGCCGCCTCGGCGGCGAGTTCCTCGTTGCGCTGCGCACACCAAAAGCGCTCGCCGAAGCAATGAGCCGCTTTGAAATGGCTGGAGTCGGGCCTGCTTTCATCGATCGCTACCCGGTGGAAGTCAAAAACGTAACTCGTGCACAGGTCAATGAAGCCGTCCGCAAGTACTTCAGCCTGGACCACGCCACAACGACAATGGCCGGGACGATCAAAAAGTAGCGCCGCCACCCCGATTGACAGCCACGGTCGGTTACGAATTCGGCCCGGCGCTTCAGCCCTAAATTCGGCACACTATTCCAGATATGAAATGGATCTGGCTCCAAATCTGCACTTAAATGGAATACTCAGGTTGCAGCTGGCTGGCTGCAGCCCTAAATATTCCAGATATGAAATGGTTCTGGCTCCAAATCTGCACTTAAATGGAATACTCAGGTTGCAGCTGGCTGGCTGCAGCCCTGAATTTGAGTCCCGACGACGCTTACTTTTCCGCCTGAGCTTCGGCGCCGTTGGAGTATTGCACGATGTAGCCGCTCAGGGTCGGGTCGAGTTTCTTAGCTCGCTTGCGATCGGCGAGCTCTGCTATGCACGCTTCCATAAAAACATAGTCGGGGACCAGCCCTTCCGGCTCGAGATAGGGATCCATGGCTGAAGCATCAATGGGCGTATTCGGCTTGTTGTCGGAAAAATTGCCTGCATTCATGCCGGAGGTCTGGGTGACGTAGATCGGCTCCGGGTTAAGTCGCACCCAGCGTAATTTGCGCTCCAGGAAGGCGTTGTAAGCCAGCGCTATATGGGGATGATCGGGCTGCCGCTGGTAATGATCCAGCAGGCTGCCGAAGATCGTAACCATCAGCGACGGTAGCTTATCGCACACATCAGCTATGTAGAGTGAGCCGTCCCTCTCCTGAAAATAGGCCTCCGACTCCGGCAGCGTTGCTACGGCCTTCGGCCACTTGGTGCCGAAGATATTCAATCGCCCCAGAGCGTGCGTGATCTGCGGAGCGTAGATCTGCTTTTCCAACCCGATATCGGTGGCATACGACAACGCGTACTCGAAGGATTCCTCCCACAGCTTGTTCTTGTTTTCATCGAAGTACAACATTCCATCGATTTCGGGCTCGCCCACTCGCTGGTGAGCTCCCGGGCTCTTCTGCCCTCCAGCCCACCAGGTCAGCTTGCGATAATCGACCAGGCATTTGCCGGTGGCGCAACTCCCCTGCCGATAATGTCGATTGAGAATCAAATCTTGACCGCCGCCCAGATTGGCTGGCCAAAAAAGCGCTCCCAGAGGGCTTTCATAAAAGGCGATCCAACCGACAAACTGCAGCCGCTCGGCAAATTTGCCAAGAGTTACCAGAGCAATGTTGCCCCCATTTGCCCAGCCGACCATGCCGACATTGCCGATGGCAACCTTGGTGGGCACCAGGTCGCCGATTGTCTTGCCCTGGGTATCACGAATCTTGCCGCCCGCGAATTGCAGGACGTCCTTGAGCGCTTGTTGCGACTCCAGACCACGGTTGTCGTAGATCCCGCCCGAGGAAAAGCTCGCACTGCCACCGCCTGGAAATGCGAAGCGCACCTCAGCAAACCCTGCCTGCGCGGCGTGCATGGAGAACTCGAGACCGTCCGCCCCATTGCCGCCAGGAACCACGACAACAACAGGAGCGCCTTCCGGGTAGCGGGGCTTGGCGGGATAAATAACGTTGACGGCGATGCCTTTACCTGGCGCCGCCTCCGACGGCACGAAGGTGCTCACAGACTGCTCCGGTACCATCGGTGGTATTTTGAGCGTTGTCGGCGGTATGTCCGTTACGGCAAATGCCGCTTTGACCGCGATACCCGAGCAGGCCAATAGGGCAATCAAAGCCAGGGCTGAAGCTTTTCGAACCAGTTTGTGCATACGCGCTTGAAATCCAATTTGTAAATGCGTGACCATGCCTGACGACGGTGACTACCTCGAGGTTCCTCCTTCATTCACGGCAACAAGGGTTGCAACTTCGGAAAATCGGCAGTGGTCTTGAAGTACCGGTCTATTTGGCTCAGCAATGCATGCCGGTTATCACGCAACTGTTGATCAGGATCATTGATCATGACCCGGTCGAACAGATTGTGAACGTGCGGAACGATCGCGCGCAGCAAATCGAGGAGGCGCACATACTCGTCCCTGCTTGCCGGTTGCCCGAATGATCCATTCTTTTGCCAAACCCCGACAACTGAACGATTGAAGCTATCCCAGAGCTCCTTTTCCGCTTGATCACGCAGCAGGTCCGGCTTGACCTCGCGATGCGAGCCGGGAGCAAGGATGTTGCCGACGCGCACGCCGGCCCGCACCAGGTCGATACCCTCGCTCGACTCTATCAACTCGTCGATGACACGGCTGCGTGTAAGCACGTCCGGCACATCAGCGAGCGGATCGCGGCTGGCGAGGACAGCTTCCACGGTCTCCCGGCGGAATCCTTTTTCGAGCAGCTTGCCTCTCAGCCTTTGCAAGATGAAGTCTCTCAGGTCACTGACGCCTTTATCCAGTGCCAAGCGCCGCTTTTCGTCGGCAAACCATGGCTGAAAGTACACGGCAAATTCATCGATCAAACTGCTGACGTTAAGGCGGAAGTCGCAGAGACTATCGACAAGGATGTCTACCAGTCCCTGCGCCTGGCGCCGCAATATGTACGGATCACTGGAACCGCTCGGTCGCTTGCCCATGCCGAACACGCCGACCAGGTTGTCCAGCTTGTCGATGATCGCTGCCAGTTGTCCGACGGTATCGGCAGGGAGAGCGTCATCAGTGGAGCGCGGGGAATAATGCGAAGCGATGGCACGCACCACATCCGGTGGCTCGCCTTCGATCTCGGCGTACCAGGAGCCCACGTGTCCCTGCAGCTCCGGTAGCTCACGCACCAGGTTGGTCACCAGATCAAGCTTGCACAGCTCCATGGTGCGCTCCAGACACACGGCCAACCGGGCTTCCAGCTTGAGATCCTTGGCGACGGCGCGAGCCGCCCTCATCAGGCGCTCCTGTTTATCCAGATAGCTGCCCACGCGCTCGTGGAATGTCAATTGCGCCAGCGCCGGCTTCCTCGCTGCCAGCTTAGTTTTCTGATCATCAAAATAGAAGAATCGTCCGTCAGCCAGCCTTGCCTTGAGAACACGCTCGTTGCCTTTTTTGATGACATCTTCCGCCTGCGGGCGATCGTTGTTGGAAATGGAAACAAAGAAAGGTAGCAATCCTCCGGACCGCGTCCGTGTACCTTCCGGCCGCTCGACGGGAAAGTACCGCTGGTGGTGCACCATCACTGTCTCGATAAGGGTATCCGGCAGATCGAGATACTCGCTGGCAAATTCGCCCAGCACCGCGCAAGGCCACTCTGTGATGTTTACAACCTCTTCGAGCAGCGAGCCCTTGAGCTGGCGAGCGCGTCCTGACACCTTTTCGGCGGTGGCAGCGACCGACTTCTCAATCAATTGGCGACGCTCATCGGGATCAACCAGCACGCACGCTTTTCGCAGGTCCTCGACATAGGTGCTTGGCTGCCCGATGCGCACCGTGCCCGGTGCCAGTATTCGATGGCCATAGCTCTGGCGGCCCGAGCGGATGCCGTCGATTTGCACCGTTACCTCCTGGTCCCCCAGAAGGGATACGAGCCAGCGAATCGGCCGAGAAAACTTCATGTCCGACCAGCCCCACCTCATCGGGCGCTCGCCGGAAATCTGATCAATGATTCGCGGAATCAGCTCCGGAATGACCTCGCCGGCCGGCTTGCCGGCCACTGTCAGATTGGCTACCAGATAGACCACGCCACCTATCTCTTCACGATCGAGGGCCTCAACGGTCAGTCCTTGCTTCTCGGCAAACTTGGATGCTTGAATAAGCGGATTTCCATCGGCATCAAAACTGGACTTGACCGGAGGTCCCTTCACCTTTTTCTGAGCGGTCGGCTGCACTGCCGCCAGATCCTTTACGATCATCGCCAGTCGCCTGGGGGTAGCGAGGCAAGCAATTTCGCCGAACGTCAAACCGGCTTGTTCAAGGGCTTCGGACGTCAGGCTCTTGAGGCGCTCTTGCGCTTGCGATACGTGATCGGCCGGCAACTCCTCGGTGCCGATCTCCAATAAATAGTCAGGCATAGTGGCATTCCGCAGTAGGGGAGCCCCATTATATGATGCCGGCGCCGCCAGCGCCTGCACTACGTTTAAGGGTGCGCGGCTCGTTTGGCTATTGCTTCGGCAGGGAGGTCCTCACGAACTCGACGACCAGATCGTAGAGTTCTTCCAGAGTACTGGCGGCGGTTTGAGCCAGCTCCCAGTTTTCCTGGCGGCAGGCGGTTTCCAGCTGCACGCTGTAAAGAGCCATCTCCTCGGAAGCAACGGAAGCACACAGTCCTTTGAGCTGGTGCGCGACCGTGGACAGCGCCTGTAAATCCTTGGTGGACGAAGCTTCTTGCACCCGGTCCAGCAGTTGCCGAGCCTCCTTCACAAATAACGGAATGATCTCCTGAGTGGCATCATTGCCATAGAGTTGCTTCAGGCGGGCAAGATCAATAGGCGACTTGCTCTTGGCCGCCAGGCGATTTGCCGAGTCGATTTCTGTCTCCGGGACGCTTTCGCCCACAATCCAGCGCTTGAGCATCGCCCGCAGCTGATCGAGCCCGAGCGGCTTGCTCAAATAGTCGTCCATGCCGGCAGCCAGACAGCTTTCTTTGTCTCCGGGCAGGGCACTGGCAGTCATAGCCACGATCGGAGCATGCCGGTTGGTGCTCTTCTCTGCCTCCCTGATTGCTTTCGTGGCCTCGAATCCATCCATGGCCGGCATCTGGCAATCCATAAGTATCAAAGCGTAGGAGTTTTCCGAAGCCATCTCGATAGCCTGTCGGCCATTGCAGGCCACGTCCGCAGAATAGCCAAGTTGCTTGAGTTGGCGCAGCAATAATTGCTGCTGGGTCGCCTCATCTTCGACAAGCAATATTACGTAATCGTTTCCGTACGCTGATGCCGCGCTCATTGGCGGCATAACCTCTTGCTTCAGGATCTCAGGCTCAGGCTCCGGCTCTCGCACGCCCGCTGCCCGTTGCATGATTCTGGTGATTGCATCGATCAGCCTCGACTGTCTGACCGGTCTCGCCAGGAAAACGGCGAAATCCCCGGACAGAAGCTCTTCAGACTGCACTTCCTCCTGCTTGAGTCCGACGAGAATCAAGTGCGTCTTCGACAAAACAGCATCGAACTTGATCGTAAGACCAAGTTCCATAGTGCTGCCGGGAACTCCCAGATCAACGATGGCCACATCGAACGGACGCCCCTTGGCTACAGCCTGGTTTAGAGCCTGGAGCGCAGAATCCAGGTCGGGGACAACAACGCATCTGATTTTCGCAGCAGAGAGGTACGTCTCCAGCGTCTTGCGCGACGCCGGGTTATCGTCGGCGACCAGCACGTAAATGTCTTTCAGATCTTTGGCGCAGGCTGCCAGGAACGGGCTGGCCCCGATGCGAACACTTTCCGAGCGCTTGAGGCGCACCGTGAACCAAAAAGTGGAACCTTCCCCCTCTTCGCTCTCGACACCAAGCCGCCCGCCCATCAGCTTGACCAGACGCTGGCAGATCGACAATCCAAGACCCGGACCCACCACTTTGCGCACGATCGATCCGTCGGTGCGAATGACCGGCTCGAACAGCCGCTTGCTGACGGCCTCCGACATGCCGATACCGGTATCGCTCACGGCAAATCGCAGTGTAACGTGGGTATCATCCTCCGACTCCGGTGACACCTGAACCATAACCGCACCGCGGGCAGTGAACTGGACCGCGTTCTCGACCAGGCCGCAAATCACCTGCCTGAGCCTGGCCGGGTCACCTTTTACGAGTGCCGGGATCGCCGGATCGATAAAGGTTACCAGCATGATGCCCTTCTCGGCCGCTGCTGTCGCAAAGACTTCGGCAGCATCCTCCGTCAAAGTCACCGCCGAGAAGTCCATGTCCTCCAGCTGCAGTTTGCCGGCTTCCATCTTGGAGAGATCGACGATCGATTCAAGTCCGGCTAAAAGGGCATGCGACGCCCGATACACGGACGTGGCGAACTCTCGCTGCTCCTCGGAAAGCGGTGTCTTGAGCAGTAGTTCGATCATGCCGACGATCGAACTGATTGGCGTTCGCAACTCGTGGCTTACAGCCGCCACAAAGTCAGACTTAAAGCTTGCCGCTTCCAGTGCCTGGTCTCGGGCCTGGGCAAGCTGCCTGGTCAAAGTGTCGAGAGTCTTGTTGGCGCTGGAAAGATCAAGTATGCGTTTTTCCCGATCATCGTTGAGCTGCTTGATCCGCTCCTCGGAACCTTTTCGCTCGATAGCGTAACGGAGCGCCCGTGCCAGAACCGGTCCTTGGACCTGTCCCTTCAGCAGGTAGTCCTGTGCCCCGAGTTTGACGGCCTCAATGGCGACGGACTCGTCATCCAGTCCAGTAAGGACGACGATTGGCACGTGCGGATACTGGCAATGGACGCTCACCAGCGTGTCGAGCCCCTCTGCATCGGGAAGGGACAAATCGAGCAAGACAACATCAAAATCTTCCTTGGAAAGCATTGCCAGACCAGCCGACAGCCGATCGGCACACTCAATGTCGAAGTTGGTGCCGGTCACCTGCGCGAGCATGCCCTGGAGCAAGCGTGCCTGCGCACGGCTATCCTCTATGAGCAGGATTCGTATTACTGGCTGTGGAATGGGAGACAGCATAGGTAGATTGGGAAGAGCCTTTTTTCCTTTTACCTTATTTTCGCAACAGTTACCAGGGCTTGCAAAGCAGGGGCCCCCTCGCATATTTGGGGACAATAGAGTAGGCGGGCACTGGCGAATGTCGGCAAGAGCGAGGCGGGAATCGATATGAAAAGGCAGGCTTCATACGGGTCCTGGGATTCGCCGATCACGGCCGACCAGGTGGTAGCCGGAGCTTTGAAACTGTCCGACATCCGGGTCGATGCCGGCAATGCATACTGGGTGGAGAGTCGCCCCAGCGAAGCCGGGCGCAGCGTCATCGTCGTGCGACGGCCGACAGGCGAAACCGCCGATCTGACAGCGCCACCCCTCAACGCCCGCACCCGGGCGCACGAGTACGGAGGCGCCCCCTTCGCAGTCGCCGGCGGCATGGTCTGTTTCGCCAACGACTCCGATCAGCGGTTGTACCTGCAGAGGGGGCAGAACGAGCCATACGCACTCACCCCCGCCAACGGCTGCCGTTACGCAGACGGCATCTTCGATTTTCCTTATGCTCGCACGATCTGGGTGGCAGAGGATCACAGCCACCCCAATCAGGAGCCGTCCAATTCGCTGGTCAGCGTTGCCCTTGCCGGCGACCAGCCGCCAAGAGTGCTGGCGTCAGGGCGTGACTTCTATGCTTCGCCGCGGCTGAGCCCGAACGGCGATAGGCTGGCCTGGATCAGCTGGAGCCATCCCAACATGCCTTGGGACGCAACTGACCTGTCTGTGGCAAACATAAATAGTGATGGATCGCTGGGCGAAGTCACGCTGGTAGGAGGTGGGCACGGTGAATCGATTTGCCAGCCGGAATGGTCAGCCGATGGTGTGCTCTACTTCGTTAGCGATCGCGGAGGCTGCTGGAATCTGCACCGCTTTTACAACGGTGGCCTCGAGACGGTGGTGGAAAGCAGTGCCGAGTTCGCCAGGCCGCCATGGCTGTTTGGATTTTCCTCATACGACTTCCAAGCGCGCGACCGCATAGTCTGCGCGTTTGCCAAATCAGGACTCTGGTATATGGGCACGATTGATTGCGCGCGCAAAGCACTGCAACCAATCTCGTGCCCCTACACGGAAGTCTCCTATGTACGAAGCAGCGGGGAAACTACGCTCTTTCGAGGCGGTTCGCCTGCCGAACCGACTGCCATCGTGCAACTCGACGAGTCGGGATCATTCACCATTGTCAAGACATCAGCTCGGTTGGCAATAGATAGCCAAAATATCTCCACCCCGGAGACGATCGAGTATCCGACCAGCAAAGGGCAGACTGCCTTCGCCAACTTCTACCGTCCGAAAAACGCACGATTCGCCGCGCCAGCAAACGAACTGCCACCGCTTTTGGTGAAGGTTCATGGAGGTCCAACATCGTGCGCCGACACGACTCTCAGGCTCGACATACAGTTCTGGACAAGCCGAGGATTCGCGGTGGCCGACGTGAACTACGGAGGCAGCAGTGGCTTTGGCACTGCCTATCGCTGCCGGCTGGACGGACAGTGGGGCATCGTCGACGTCGACGACTGCACCAATGCCGCCCTGCATCTAGTCGAGAAAGGAGAGGTAGACCCCGGTCGTCTGGCGATAAGCGGCGGCTCGGCCGGCGGCTACACGGTATTGTGCGCCCTGGCCTTCAAAGATGTATTCAAAGCCGGCGCCAGCTTCTACGGCATCGGCGACCTGGTCGCCCTGGCGGAGACAACCCATAAATTCGAATCGAGATATACCGACCGTCTGGTCGGCCAGTATCCCCAGTGCCTGGAACTCTACAAACAGCGTTCTCCGCTATATTTTGCCGACAGAATCACGGCGCCTGTCATCTTCTTTCAAGGATTGGACGACAAGGTGGTGCCCCCCGAGCAAACAGAAGCCATG
>Ga0066388_100000302_pt1 | contig 22022 bp, 18 predicted proteins | sample PanSoiMetaGPlot6_FD_64539 | JGI IMG/M metagenome (GOLD analysis project Ga0066388, IMG submission 64539) | Tropical forest soil microbial communities from Panama analyzed to predict greenhouse gas emissions - Panama Soil - Plot 6 (Hybrid Assembly) | ecosystem: Environmental > Terrestrial >...
GCCCGGAATGCCGCGGACGACGCCCGGGATCGTGCGCGTGAGGTTGACGAAGTTGCGGCCGTTGAGCGGCAGCGTCTTGATCTCCTCCTCGTTCACGGTCGTGCCCAGCTCGGACGAGGAGGTCTGGACGATCGGCGACGCGCCGGTGACGGTGACCGATTCCTCGATCGCGCCGACCTCGAGCCGCGCGTTAATGCGCAGGTGCTGGTCGACGCCGAGATCGGCGTCGGGAACCGACACGGTCTTGAAGCCAGGCAGCTCCGCTTTGACCACGTACCGGCCGGTCGGAAGAGACGGCGCCGTGTATTCGCCGTTGGAATCGGTCACTACGACGCGCACCAAACCGGTGCCGGCGTGGGTGAGCGTGACCGTGACGCCCGGCATGACGGCACCGGATATATCGGTGACGGCGCCGAGAATAGTGCCCGTCACGGCTTGCGCCGCGAGCGATGCCGGCAGCAGACACACCGCCGCCACAAGACCCAGAACAGCTCTCTTCACCTTCGTCCTCCATGCGCCCGAGATGCGGCGCGGTACGCTTCGACAGATCCGACTTCTTCGATCGCTCCCAAATCCAGAGAAATGGCCCGCGCCGCGGCGACGACCGCCTCGGCGACTTCGCTGCCCTCCAGCGCGCGCGGCAGACGGTGCGTCGGCCCGGCGACGCTGATCGCCGCGACGACATGACCCGTGTGATTGCGCACCGGCGCCGCGACGCAGCACACGCCCTTCTCGCGCTCTTCGAGATCCAGCCCGTAGCCGCGCTCGCGGATGCCGCGCAGTTCCTTGAGCAGCCGCGCCGCCGACGTGACGGTGCGCGGCGTCAGCGGCATGAACTTCTGCTTGGCCGCCCACGTGGCGACCTCGCTCTCGGGACGGAACGCCAACAGCGTCTTGCCGAGAGCGGTGCAGTACGCCGGCAGGATGGCGCCGGCGCGCGTCCGCATGAATCCGGCCGGCAGCGGCGACACCATCCGCTCGAGGTAGACGACGTGCCAATGATCCAGAATGGCGATCTGCGTCGTCTCGCGCGTCGCATCGCGGAGCGCGACCAGGTGCGGATGCGCGGTCTCACGCAAATCGAAGCCGCCGGCGACGATGTTCCCGAGCACGAAGCACTTGATGCCGAGTTGATAGGCGCCGTGCTCCTTGGCCAGGAAGCCGGCCTGCTCGAGCGTCGACAACAGGCGGAACGCGGTGGCGCGCGGAATGCCGGTCCGCTTGGCCAGGTCGGCCAGCGACAGCCGCGGTTCACGAAATGAAAAGACGCTGAGGAGCTCCAGCGCTTTCGCCGCGGCGTCGACGGTGTAGCGAGTCGCCGTGCGCGCTTTCGGGCGTCGTTTCATTGGGTGAAACGATATATCAAAGGGTGAACTGGGCTGTCAACGGAAGAATGACCGCTAAAGTGCACTCAAAAGAGTGGATACGTGAAATTGAAGAAGAGGCGAGCGGCCGCGGAGGTCAGGTATCATCCACGATCATGAAGGCATGGCACGTTGCCGGCCTCGCGGTGCTGACGACGGCGTTCGCCGGACTCGCCGCATCGCCGTCGGCCACGCTCGAGATTGCCGACTACGCCACGCTGCCGATCACGGGCCTCCTCGACGGCACCGGCCAGACCGACGGCATGCTCGCGCGCGTGAACTCGCTCCGCGAAGAACCCGCCGGTGCACCCGGCGGCGGATCGCGCCTCTTTCTCAACGACTTGAACGGCCCGCTCTACATCCTCGACAAGACTGGGAAAACGTTCACGACCTACCTCGACTTCAACGGCCGCGATGGGCATCGCGGCATCTTTCACAAGTTGGCGTACGAAGTCGGGTACGCCGGCGGCTTCGTCAGCTTCCAGTTCGACCCGGACTACGCGCGAAACGGCCGGTTCTACACGGTGCACATCGAGGATCCCGCGCTCGCCGCCTCCGACCTGCCCGACAACGCCAGCGTCCCGGGGCTGAACGTCACCGGCTACGCGACGACGCGCCCCGAGTCGACGCCGGGCGACATCACGCGCGAGGGCGTGCTCATCGAATGGACCGACACGAAGCCGGCCAACGCCACGTTCGAGGGATCGGCGCGGGAGCTGCTGCGCGTCGCCCTGAACACGAGGATTCATCCGCTCGGCGACCTCAGCTTCAACCCGACCGCGCGCCCCGGCGACGCGGACTGGCGGGTCTTGTACATCGGCAGCGGCGATGGCGGCTCCGGCGAGTCGCGCCTGAGCATCCGCATGAACCCGCAGCGCCTTGACACGCTTGTCGGAAAGATCCTCCGCATCGTCCCTGACCTGAACGAGCATCAGGCCACGACCCGCGTCAGCGCGAACGGGCGATACCGCATCCCCAACGACAACCCGTTCGTGTCCACGGAGGGCGCGCGGCCTGAAGTGTGGGCCCTCGGCCTGCGGAATCCGCACCGCCTCACGTGGGCGATCGATGCGTCGAACCCGCGCAATAACCGGCTGATCGTGAACTCGGTCGGGCTCCGCACCTGGGAGACGGTGAACATCATCCACAAGGGCGCGAACTACGGCTACTCGCTGCGTGAAGGCAACGAGATGCTCCAGCCCGACAACAAGACGACGGCGCTGCCCAATCCCGACACGATTCCCGTGAGGATCAGTGACACGATCACCAAGGGGACGGTTGTGCCGACCTACCCCGTCATTCAGTATCCGCACCTTGCCGGAGGCGGAGATGCCGTCGGCAGCGGCTTCCTGTACCGAGGCACGCGCCTTCCGGCGCTTCGGGGCAAGTACGTCTTCACCGACATCTCGACAGGCCACGTCTGGTACGCGGACTACAACGAGATGCTTGCCGCCGACGACGGCGACCCCAAGACGCTGGCGGCGCTGCACGAGATGAAGCTGCTCTGGAAGGATCCGTCGGGCGGAAGCACGGCCGCGAGGCAGATCTTCGACACGATGTTCCCGATCGCCAGCGCGGCGTACCACGCGCGCGGCGGCAAGGCCGCGATCCTTCCGGGGCGCGCGACGGTGTCGGGCGAGGGGCGCGCCGACGCGCACGTAGCAGTTGATGGCGCGGGCGAGCTGTATGTGTTCTCGAAGACCGACGGCATGCTGCGCGTCGTCGTCGAAGCGGTGGTGAATTAGCGCTCGGCTTTAGCCGAGCGAATGGAGCGCGAGGCTTTAGCCGAGCGATTTGGAGGAGGCGATGCAGCGACTTGGCTTCTGTGCGATGGCTCTGATCCTGGCCGGCGCCGCGCTGGCCGCGCAATCCGCTCCGCGCGAGCGCGTGCTCTTCGACGGTAAGACCACGACGGGCTGGCGCGGCTTCAAGAAGGCGACGTTTCCCGAGAAGGGATGGGTGGTCGAGGACGGCTGGCTGAAGCACCTCGCCGCCAAAGGCGAGGACTCGCAAGGGAGCGGCGACATCATCACGATCGACACGTTCGACAACTTCGACCTGTCGTTCGAGTGGAAGATCGCTCCCGGCGGCAACAGCGGCGTGAAATATCTGGTCGTCGAGAATCGCAGCGGTCCGATCGCGCACGAGTATCAGGTGATCGACGATGCGCGGCACGCGGACGCCAAGATCGGGCCGCACCGCGCGACGGCGGCCCTGTACGACGTGATTGCCGCGCCCGCCTCGAAACCGATGAAGCCCGCCGGCGAAATCAACTCGAGCCGGATCGTCGTCAACGGCATGCATGTCGAGCACTGGCTCAACGGCGCCAAGGTGCTCGAGTACGAGCTGGGAAGCCCCGCGCTCATGGCCGCGAAAGCCAAGAGCAAGTTCAAGGACGAACCTGGCTGGGGCACGAAGCTGAAGGGCCACATCCTTCTGCAGGATCACGGCGACGAGGTCGCCTTCCGCAATATCCGTATCCGGGAGCTGCCCTCGTCGAAGAGCACTGCGCAGCGTTGAAGCGGGCACGGAGTACGGCGGAGATCACGGTTTCACAAACGGAGGAACGAAGTCACGAAGGAAAACGGAGAAGACACGCGTTCGACGGGTCGGCCGGCGCACTCGGCCGACTGACGTGGACGGATCGGATCGCGGAAATGAACGCGGCCCAGAATCTCGAGCGCTCATTTCCACGATCCGATCCGTCCGCGCCGCGTCGAACCACTTGCCACGCTGTCTTCTCCGTTGGCCTCCGTGGCTCCGTTTCTCCGTTTGTGATTCCCGTTGCCTCCGTCCCCTCGGTTACCTCACGCCGAGCAACACTTCCATCGTGAGCTGATCCAGACGCTCGTAGGCCAGGCCTGTTCGCGCAAGGATGGCGCGGTCGAACGGCCGGCCGAGCAGCTGGTCGCGATGCGCAGGCGAGTACCGCGTTGGGTCGGTCGTGCCGGTTTCCGCCAACAGCGACTGGATCTCCGCGTCGGCGTTCCATTGCTCTGCGCGTTCGCGCAGGATGAGGTAGGTGCGCATGCAGCCGCGGGCGAAGTCCCTCACGCCTTCGCGGTCTTCCGTGCGGTACGCGTGCGCGTCGAAGTGCCGCGGCCCGGCGTAGCCGACGTCCTCGAGGAACTTGACGAGCCAGAACGCAGCTTTCACGTTGGCCGATCCGAAGCGGAAGTCCTGATCGTAGCGGCCGGACGCCTGATCGTTGAGATCGATGTGCGCCAGCTTGCCGGCCTCCCACGCCTGGGCCACGGCGTGGAGGAAATTCAGGCCGGCCATCTGCTCGTGCGCGACCTCCGGGTTGACGCCGACCATGTCGGGATGATCGAGCGTCGCGATGAAGCCCAGGTAGGCACCGGTCGTCGCCATGTAGATGTCGCCACGCGGCTCGTTCGGCTTCGCCTCGAGCGCGAACGTGAAGCCGTACTTGCGATCGAGTGAGTACTCGCAGAGATAGTTGACCGCTTCGCGCAGGCGTTTGACGGCGACATCCGGACGGCGGCACGCGTCGGTTTCAGTCCCTTCGCGGCCGCCCCACAGCACGAAGATCCGCGCGCCCAGTTCCGCGCCCAGATCCATCGCGCGCATCGTCTTCTGGAGCGCGTACGAGCGAACGTTCGCGTCGTTGCTCGTGAAGGCGCCGTCGCGAAACACCGGATCGAAGAACAGGTTCACCGTCGCCATCGGTACGACCACGCCGTGGCGCTGGCAGGCAGACTTGAAGTCGTTGACGATGCGGTCGCGCTCGGCAAGCGTCGCATCGATGGGCACGAGATCGTTGTCGTGGAGATTGACGCCCCACGCGCCGATCTCGCCGAGCATGGCAACGGCATCGACCGGTGCGAGTGAGCCGCGCACGACGTCGCCAAACGGATCGCGGCCGCGATTGCCGATGGTCCAGAGGCCGAACGAGAACTTGTCTTCCGGTCGCGGTGTGTAGGCGTTAGGCATAGGTGATCGGATCCGGACCTGATCCGAACCTGATCCGGATCAGGTCTGGATCAGATCAGTCGCGGTTCCCTCAGAAACCGAGCGCAGAGCCGGATACAAACGCCGGTACTGCGCGTATCGGTCGTTCATGACGCCGACCGCGTTGGCGAGTGGAGCGGTCGTCCCGCCGCGGCGAACCGTCGCGTCCACGGCGTCGTCCACGGTCTTCCAGACGCCGGCGCCGACACCGGCGAGGATCGCGGCACCGTGGGCCGCGCCTTCGTCCGCAGCGATCGTCTCGACTGCACGCCCGTAGACGCTGGCCTGAATCTCTCGCCACAGCGCCGACCGCGCGCCGCCGCCGCCGACGACGATGCGCTCCACCGGGACGCCGAGCTCGCCGAAGATCGTGAGCGTGTCGCGAAGGCTGAACGCAACGCCTTCCATGATCGCGCGCGCCACGTGCCCGCGGCCGTGATTCGCCGCGAGGCCGACGCACGCCGCGCGAATCGTGGGGTCGCAGTGCGGCGTGCGCTCCCCCATCAAGTACGGCGCCCACAGGACGCCGTCGGAGCCTGGCGGCACGCGCCCGGCATCTGCGGTCAGGTCGTCGTACGTGACGCTTTCACTTGAAGTCAGGTCGCGGAGCCATCGCAGCGACAAGCCGGCAGCCTGTGTCACGCCCATCACGTGCCAACGACCGGGCACGGCGTGACAAAACGTGTGAAGGCGCCCTCGCGGATCCGTGACAGGCCTGTCGGTCGCGGCGAAGACGACGCCGGAGGTGCCGATCGTCGCGCTGACCGCGCCGGGCCGCGTGATCCCCATGCCCACGGCGCCAGCGGCCTGATCCCCGGCGCCGGCGACGATCGGCGTGCCTTCGGGAAGGCCCAGCCCCGCGGCCCCGTCGCGCGAGACGCGGGCACAGATCTCGGGCGATTCGAACAGCCGCGGCAACAACCGGGCGTCGATCCCGACAGCGGCGAGCACGTCCTGCGACCATTGCCGACGCGCGACGTCGAGCATCAGCGTGCCGGACGCGTCGGCGACGTCGATGGCGAGCTCGCGACTCATGCGCCACCGCACGTAATCCTTCGGCAGCAGCACGTATCGCACACGCGCCCACGCATCAGGTTCATGTGCGCGGACCCACAGCAGTTTTGTCAGCGTGAAGTTGGTCAGCGCGGGGTTCGACGTCAGCTCGAGCAGGCGCGCCGCACCGATGGTGGACTCGATCCAGCGACACTCGGCTTCGGTGCGCTGATCGCACCAGATGATTGCGGGTCTTACCACCGTGCCGTTGGCATCGAGCAGTACCGCGCCGTGCATCTGCCCCGACAGGCCGATGGCCTGAATCGCGCCGGCGCTGGTCCCGTTGGCCTGGAGCACGCGCCGTACGGCGATCTGGCACGCGCGCCACCAATCGTCGGGATCCTGCTCGGCCCAACCCGTTTCAGGGGACCGGAACGGTTCGTGGTCGGCCGCTGCGGATACCGTCCGACCCGATTCGTCGAGCAGGAGCGCGCGCGACCCGCCGGTGCCGATATCGATGCCTAGCAGCGCCATGCTAGTCCCGTCGGTCGAGCGGTCTCATACACGCTCGTCCCGAGCCTGTCGCCCTTCGACACGCTCACGGCGACCCTGAGCATCGTCGAAGGGTCGAAGGACGAGCTCGTGGTTCGACAAGCTCACCACGAGCGAACGTTTGGGGGCGATTCGCATACACCTCGTTAGCGCCCGGGTCTCGGTTCCATACGCAGCAGGTCCGCCCGATAGACGACAGCCGTCGGCTCGGTCGGAAACGCGGCCGGGATCTTCTGCGTGACCTGTCCCGTCGCCGCCCATTCCGTGCCTCGCTGCAGCGTCACGACGAAATCGATCGAGCTCATCGCCGCGACATCGTGCCCTTCGGCGGTGTGGAAGACGCGCCCCTTGCCGTACGTCACCGCCATCAGCATGGGCTCGTCGCGCGACGTCTGATCCGAGTACGCCGTCGCGAGAATCGTCATGTTCTTCCCGGGCCCGCGCAGGGTGGCGTACAACTCGTCGTTGTGATGCATCCACCGCGCCGGCAGCCCTCTGGTGATCGGATGGCCGGCGTCGCGTACAGCAACCTGGAACGGCACTCGAGCGGCGTGCGTGCCGGCCTTCCCCGGGGCTTCGTCCTTCACGAGCGTGTTGTTCTTGAAATACCAGAGCGGCCCGCTGCGCTCGTCGCGGTTCCCCCAGCCGCCGACCGCGATCATCTCGTTGAACTCGGGCCATCGTGCAAACCCGTTGTCGGCGGCGTGGATCGACACGAGGCCGCCGCCGCCTGCGATGTAGTGCGCGAACGACTGCTTCGTTTCGGGCAGCCACTCCGGCGCGTCCCCGGCAATCCCGGTGTTGTAGTTCAGGACGACGACGTCGTAGCGAGTCCAGTCCGGTTTGAATGTGCCGAGATCGGCGTTGTCGACGGTGATGGTCGTCGTCGAGAAGAGCCCGGCTTCGTCGAGGATCGTCCGGATCACCGGCGTCGTCGCCTTCCAATCGTGGTTGTTGGCGCCGTCGACGAGCATCACGCGAATCGGCGCGGCCGCACGCGGCAGCATCGGCAAGCCGGCGATGACGACGAGGGCAATCAGTGGGATCGTTCTTGGGATCGTTCTTCGCATGGCTGATCCTCGCGCCCGCTTGTAGCATCGGCTCCGTCGACGTGTCAAACGCGCGTATACTCCCGCCACACCCATGACGCGTATGCATAGCTGGCTCGTCCGCGCCCTTCTCGTCGTCGCGGCCGCGGCGCCGATCGCGGTCCTGTGGCCGCTGCCCCGCGCTCGAGCGCAGAGCGACCGCGAGGCACAACCCGGCCAGACGCTTTTCGCATCACGATGCGGCTTCTGCCACGGCCGCGACGCGGCAGGCGGCGAAACCGGCCCGGACCTGACGAGTTCGCCGTTGGTCGGCAGCGATGTCGGCGGTGACAAGCTGATTCCGGTCATCCGCGACGGGCGCGTCGACAACGGCATGCCCGGGTTCGCGCTCGGCGCCAGCGATATGGCGATGCTTGTCACCTTCATTCACGATCAGCACAAGAAAGCCGCGGCGCAGCCGGGCCGGAGGCGCGGGGTCGTCCTCGAGGATCTGCAAACGGGAAACGCGGAATCGGGCAAGGCGTACTTCAACGGCGCGGGCGGCTGCGCACGCTGCCACAAGCCGGACGGCGATCTCGCCCGCGTCGCCTCGCGGCTGCAGCCGCTCGCGCTGCTGCGCCGGATGCTGTTCCCCACGCGCGGCGAGCGGCCGAATCCCGGCACCGTGACGGTCACGCTTCGAGACCCTTCGACAGGCTCAGGGCAAGGCGAGACGGTGATTACGGGTCGACTCGTCCATCGCGACGAGTTCAACGTCGCGCTCACCGATGCGACGGGATGGTATCGCTCGTTCCCCGTCGATCGCGTCACGGTGAAGGTGGACGACCCGATCGATGCCCATCGCGCGCAGCTGGGCAAGTACACGGACAAGGACATGCACGACGTACTGGCGTATCTCCAGACGTTGCGGTGAGAAGGAGCGTTCATGAAACTCTTCCTCAGCGTTGCGGCCGTTCTCGCACTGAGCGGCGCCGGCGCAGGACAAGGAATCGATCACACCGCGCTCCTGAAACCTGCCACGGATTCATGGCCGACCTATCACGGCGATTACTCGGGCCAGCGTCACAGCCCCCTCAAGCAGATCACGCCGGCGAACGTCTCACAGCTCGCCCTCGCCTGGGCGTTTCAAACCGGACAAGCGGCGCAGATCAAATCCACGCCGATCGTCGCCAACGGCATGCTGTTCGTGAGCGCGCCCGATCAACTCTGGGCGATCGACGCGCGAACGGGACGGCAGGTGTGGCAGTATCGCTACCCGGACAACACCGGCTTCCATATCGGCCATCGCGGCGTCGCCGTCTACAAAGACTCCGTTTACCTGACGACGCCCGACGCGCACCTGGTCGCGCTCGACGCGCGCAATGGCAAGGTGAAGTGGAACGTCGAGATCGCGGACGCGAAGAAGGGGTATTGGTCCACGAACGCACCGCTGCTCGTGCGCAATCACCTGCTCGTCGGGGTTTCGGGCGACTTCGACAACCTGCCGGGCATGCTGACGTCTGTCGATCCCGAAACGGGCAAGACGCAGTGGGTTTACTACAGCACTCCACCACCGGGCACGCCGGGCTCGACCAGCGGCGGCGCCACCGGCGGCCAGATGTGGATGACCGGCACCTACGATCCGCAGCTCGATCTCGTCTACGTAGGTACTGGGAATCCGACGCCAGTGCTCAATGGCGACGCACGTCCCGGCGACAACACCTGGACCAACAGCATCGTCGCGATTCATCCCGAAACCGGAAAGATGGAATGGGGATTCCAGACGACGCCGCACGACACGCACGATTGGGATGCGGCCGAAGTGCCGGTGCTCGTAGACGGCACCTTCGACGGCGTGCAGCGAAAGATGCTGTTGCAGGCAGGCCGCAACGGCTATTTCTTCGTGCTCGACCGTGCGAACGGGACGAACCTGAAAACCATTCCATTCGCCGCCGCGAACTGGGCAACGGGGATCGACAAGGCGGGCCGCCCGATTCCGAATCGCGACAAGGAGCCGTCACGCGACGGGCGGCTGGTCGCGCCGAACGAAGCGGGCGGGACCAACTATCGCTCGCCTAGCTTCGATCCCAACGCCGGACTGTTCATCGTCAGCGCGCAGGACAGCTACGGGATCTATTTCTTCAAGCCGGAGCACGGCAACTACGGATGGGCGGGCGCCGACTACAACCTGTACGGCCGCGGCGTCCTGCGCGCGCTCGACTACAAGACCGGCGCGGTCCGTTGGACCCACGAGCTCGGCGACGGCGCGGCGCCGGCCGGCGTGCTGACCACGGCCTCGGGGCTCGTCTTCACAGGTGACAACAGCGGCAACGCGTTGGCACTGCGGACGACGGACGGCGCGACGCTGTGGCATTCGTCGATCGGCACCGTCGGCAACGCGCCGATCACCTACGAGATCGACGGCCGTCAGTACGTCGTCATGGGCGGTGGCGGTGTGCTGTTCGCGTTCGTGCTGCCGTAGAGACGCGATCAAATCACTGCCAGAGAGGATGGTGAAGTGATGAAGCCCTTCCCGTCGGCGATGACCGTTGCACTCTCGAGTCTCGCGGCGCTCCTGACCATCCCGCTGGCAGCGCAGAGCGTCGATCGACTGGTGGGACAGCACGTGTCGATCTCGCAAACCACCTTCAAAGGGCGGAGTGCGATCCAGGTCATCGCCTCGCCCGACGCTGCGAACGCCTCGTCGTACGCCGTCGTGAAAGACACGACGTTTCGCGACGGAACCATTGAAGTGGACTTGGCAGGCCAGCCGGCCAGCTTTGCCGCCGGCACCGCTGCGCGTGGCTTCATCGGCATCGCCTTTCGGCTTCAAGCCGACGGCAGCTACGAGTACATCTATCTCAGACCCACCAATGGCCGCGCCGACGATCAAGTCAGGCGGAATCACTCCACCCAATACAGTGCGCACCCGAGCTTCGACTTCGCGCGATCGCGGCAGGAGGCTCCCGAAAAGTACGAGTCATACGTCGATCTGGAGCCCGGCGTCTGGACCAAATACAAGATCGAGGTGGTAGGCCGCACAGCGCGGCTGTACGTGCATGGCGCGGAGCAACCCTGCCTCATCGTCAACGATATGAAGTTGGAGCCCCGCGAAGGAGGAGTGGCGCTGTGGGTCGGACCCGGGACCGAGGGCTACTTCGCCAATCTGAAGATTGCGGCCAAGTGAGGCAGACGCGGTTCGATGCAGAGCGTTTACGGCGGCTTGGAGGACTCATGCGCATTGGACCCCTTGCTGGAGTAGTTGCCGTGCTTGCGATCGGCGGCTCGGACGCCATGCCTCCCGCCGCGGCTGCCGCGCCGGTCGCGTGCGAATCGCTCGCGCAGGTGCGTTTGGCCAACGGCACGTTGCTCTCAGCCGAGTCCGTGCCCGCCGGTGCATTCACACCTCCGGGCAGCACGAATCCGGCTGCTGCCGCTTCGTACAAGAATCTGCCGGCGTTCTGCCGCGTCGTCGCACGGCTGACGCCTTCGTCGGACTCCGACATCCGCGTCGAGATCTGGCTGCCGCTCGCGGGATGGAACCGGAAACTGCAGGCGGCCGGCAACGGTGGGCTGGGCGGAACGATCCCATACGCGGCGCTCGCGTCGGCCGTCAGGGCCGGTTACGCCGCCACCGGGACGGACACGGGCCACGTCGGCGGGAACGCCGACTTCGTAGCCGGGCATCCCGAGAAGCTCGTCGATTTCGCGCATCGCGCCATCCATGAGATGACGGTGTCTGCGAAGACTGTCGTGACGGCACACTACGATGCGCGCCCGGCGCGGTCCTATTTCAGCAGCTGTTCGACGGGTGGACGGCAGGCCCTGATCGAGGCCCAGCGGTACCCGGAAGATTTCGACGCCATCGCCGCCGGCGACCCGTCGTGGGACCAGATGCGGCTCTATGCTGCGCGCGTTTATCTGAACGTGTACGTGAACCGCGAACCAGCCGCGGTGATTCCGCCGAGCAAGTACCCGATGATGCACAGGGCAGTGCTCGACGCGTGCGACGGACTCGACGGCGTCAAGGACGGCGTCATCGAGGATCCGACGAGATGCGGGTTCGACTTCGCCAAGCTGGCCTGCGAGGGCGATGATCGCCCGGACTGTCTGACGAAGCCGCAGATCGACACCGCGAGGGCACTGGCGTCGCCGATCACGGATCACCGGAGCGGCGCCGTTTTGCACCCGGGACGGTACTACGCCGGATCCGAATTGGGTTGGGGCGGCGTCGCCGGACCCAACCCGTCCGGCGAGTCGCACGAGGGGATGCGCAAGATCGTCTTCAGCCCGGAATGGGACTACCGCACCATCCGCGTGCCGGAGGACGTCGAGCGAGCGGTCCGTGCGGACAACGGCCTGCTCTACGGGGGCGATCCCAATCTGTCGCGATTCTTCAATCGCGGCGGCAAGCTGCTGATGTATCACGGCTGGGCGGATCCGCTGGTCTCACCCGATACGAGCCTGATCATGTACAAGCGGATCACCGAAGCAGTCGGCCGCGCCGCCACGAACTCGCTCGCGCTGTTCATGGTTCCGGGCATGAACCATTGCCAGGGTGGGCCGGGCACGGACGTCTTCGACAAGGTCGCGGTGCTCGATCAATGGGTGGAGTCTGGCATGAAGCCGCAATCGATCGTGGCGTCGCACATGACCGATGGAGTCGTCGATCGCACCCGGCCGCTCTGCGCGTATCCCGCGACGGCGCGCTACATCGGCAGCGGCAGTACCGACGACGCGCGCAACTTTCGCTGCCAGGCGCCGTAGCCGCGACCTACTTCGGCGCGACGAACCTCACTTCGAGATACGTGATCGGCGTCGTCACCTCTTTGTACCAATGCGCCGAACCGGCCGGCACGATGATGACGTCACCCTTCTGTACCCGATGCGTCTCGCCGTCCTGAATCGTCGCGCCGCCCGCGCCGCGCACGATCGTGCCGCCGGTGACGACAGTCCCGGTGCCTTCGATGATGTAGTGAAGCTCGGTGTTGCCAGGGTGCGCGAGCGCGGCTGCGGCCTTCTCACGGTGCACGATGTTGACGCGATATTGATCGGTGTTCGCGATCGGCGACGACGACTGGTCGCCGTTGGCGGAGGCAATCGCCCGCTTGAGCGCGGCCGTCAGTTCGGCGTCGGATCGGTAGATGCCTGCCGATCCCGGGGGCGGCGCAGGCGTTGGGGGTGCGGCCGCACCGCGTCCGCGGCCTGCAGCGCCACCGCCTTGCGCCGGCGTTTGCGCATGAACGGTCAAACCAGCGCCGAGGACGACGGACAGCATCAACATGCGTGTGGTCATCATGTCTCCCATCAATGCGTGATCTCCGCCGCCTTCGCGACGCCATCGCCGACGTCGGGTTTGATCGCCCGCGATCCAATCGCAGCCAGGCTGCCCCGCACGCGGTCGAACATCGCATCGCTATCGTAGGTGCCCACGATGGCGCCGCCCGACCCCGCGAACTTCGCGCTGGCGCCGCACGCGCGCGCGGTCTCCACCATGGCTGTCTGCCATGCAGGCAGGCGATAGATGCTGCGTCTCGTGTCGAAGTTTCGATCGATCAGATCCGCAAGCCGCGTGGCATCTCTGGTGAACAGGGCCTCGCGGCCATCGGCCGCAAACCCCGCGAAACAGCGCATCGCGGCGACGACCTGCTCGTCGCCCCGGTTGAAGCGCTCGCGGATGTTGTTGTGAAAGACCTCGGTCGGCTCGCCGAGCGTCTCGTGGTGGGCGACGTAGAGCGGCGGAAGCAGCGTCGGATCGAGCGGCTCGTACCAGTAGCTCGTCAGCCCGTCGACAACGCGCTCGCGGCTGCGATCGAAGTCCATGTAGACGAGCCCCTCGTACACCTGAATGACGCGATCCTGAAGACCGACGGTGATGCCGAGCTCTTCCTGCTCCACGAGCAGGACGAACGTCGGCTGCGCCTCGATCGGCAGCTCCACACCGTAGAACTCCATCAGGCAGCGCAGGGTGGCGACGATGATCGCGCTCGAGCCGGCAAAACCGACCTGCCGGGGAATCGTCGTCTGATAACGGATCGAGAATTTCCGATCGTGAAGGCGCAGGTTCCGCGCCTCGCAGTGCTCGACGAAGCGCTTGATGGTCGCCTTGATCAGCCGGATGCCGCCGTAGTATCCGTGCAGCCGCACGTCGCGCGCGAGCTCGTGCACCGAGTCGAATTTCGCTCGATCGTCGTCGGCAAGGACGATCTCCACCGAATCCCACTCGTACAGCACCACTTCCGCCCAGTAGTTCCGCACGCTGAAGGAGATGGTCTTGCCGTGATAGCCGTCGGATGGGTTGCCCAACAGGCCCGCGCGCGCGTACGCGCGCTTACGCGTGAGAAACATTAGGTGTCAGCATCGCCTGCAGGTGACGTCTGAGCGTGGCACCGAACTTCGGATCGGCGAGCGCGAACTCGACGAACGCTTCGAAATAGGCGTCGAAGTTCCCGATGTCGTAGCGGCGCTCCCCGGGACGCAGACGCACGCCGAGGACGCGCCCGCCGTCGCGGATGAGGGCGCGGATGGCGTCGGTCAGCTGGATCTCGCCTCTGGCGTCGCGCCTGGTCCGTGCGAGCGCATCGAAGATGGACGGCGACAGCACGTAGCGTGCAGCGATGGCCAGATTGCTCGGCGCCTCGCGCGGCGACGGCTTCTCCACGAGATCCAGGATCTCGAACTGCTCATCGTCGGACGCCGGCTTGGCGATCCCGTACTGGCTGACCTCCGAGTGCGCCACTTCCTCGAAGGCGATCACTGCCGACGCGCTCCGCTCCTCATAGCAGCGCGTCATCCGCCTGACGACGTCGCTCTCCGCGTGCATGCCGATGATCGAGTCGCCGAGCGCGGCGACGAACGGTCGATCGCCGACGAAAGATTGCGCGCACGAGATCGCGTGGCCGAGACCGAGCAGCTGCCGCTGCCGCGTGTAGAAATACTGGACGGCCGCTCGCTCGAACTCCAGCTCGCCGAGCAAATCCTCCTTGCCGGATTCGCGCAGCGTCTGAATCAGTTCGCCGTTGAGATCGAAATGGTTCTCGATCGACGCCTTGCCGGGTCCGGTGATGAACACGATGCGCGCGATCCCGACACGCGTCAGCTCCTCGACGACGTACTGCACGACCGGCTTGCGGCCGACGGGCAGCATCTCCTTGGGCTGCGATTTGGTGGCTGGAAGCAGACGGGTGCCAAGGCCCGCGACGGGGATAACCGCGATATCGATGCTCATCGGCTGCGGGATTTGAGACGCGATTTCATGACTTGTGGGGGCCGGCTTCAGCCGGCCCTCAGGTCCGCCTGAAGGCGGACCCCACGCGGTCATGAAATCGGTTCCGATGCGCTACTTCCTCGCTTGTTCGTGCGAGCTGACGCCGAACGATGACGGGATCTCGAACCCTCTCCGGTAACCGCCGTCGCGCATCAACAAACGATCGGCGTCTTTGTCGCCGACGAAGCGCTCTGCTTTGCCGTCGAACTGCAGCGCGCGACCCACGCGGTACGAGATGTTGCCGAGGTGCGGCAGCGCCGACGACAAGTGCCCGTCCAGCACACCGCACGTCAGAATCTTCGGATCGTCCGCGCGAATGGCGTCGATGAAGTTCTGGTAGTGCGGGTACTCGGTCGTCGTGAGGCCGGTTGGACCTTCGTTGGGATCCGATGTATCGGCGCCCGGGCCCTTCTCATCCTTCGGGCCGAGAAACGACTGCCACTTCTTGCCGGATTCCTCGATCCACAGCCAGCCCTTCGTGCCGTAGAACAGGTTGCCGATTTTCACCGGGGCTTCCGAATTCGTGAAGCCGCCGCGCGTCGCAAACTCCAGGATCGCGCCGTCGCCGTACTCGAACAGCGTCGTCAACGTGTCCGGCGTTTCCTGCGACGCTTCGCCCGCGAAGTAGCCGCCAGTCGAGCGGATTTTCAGCGGGTGCTCCTGTTTCTGCAGGCCCCAGCGCGCGATGTCGAACTGATGCGGCCCCTGGTTGCCGCTGTCGGCGTTGCCGTAGTCCCAGTGCCAGTGCCAGTTGTAGTGGAAACGATTGCGGTTGAACGGCCGCTTCGGAGCAGGGCCGAGCCAGAGATCGTAGTCGACTTTCGAGAGGTACGACACATCGTAGGTCGGCTCGTACGACGTGGAGCGCTCGTTCAACTTGTATTGCTCGCCCGGTGCCATCGGGCCGTCGGGGTACTTGCCGATGTTTGGACGCGGCTTGAAGCACAGGCCGCGAGCCATGTAGACCTTGCCGAGACCGCCGTCGTGAATGAACTTGATCGCGTCGCGAACCGCCGGCCGGCTTCGGTTCATCGTGCCGACCTGCACGATCCTGTTGTAGCGTGCGGCAGCCTCGACCATCTTGCGGCCTTCCCACACGGTGTGCGACGCGGGCTTCTCGACATACACGTGCTTACCGGCCTGAAGGCCCCAGATCGTGGCGAGCGCGTGCCAGTGATTGGGCGTGGCGATGACGACGGCATCGATGTCCTTGTCGTCCATCACGCGCCGCAAATCCTGGACGAAGCCTGGCTTGAAGGTCGCGACGTCCGCTAACCGTTCGTCGTTGATCCGCTCGGGCGCCAGGTTCGCGTCGATATCGCAGAGCGTCTTGATCTCGACGTTCTTCAGCCGCGCGAATCCACGCTTGAGCGAGTTGCCCTGGCCACGGACGCCGATGCTGGCGGTGACCACGCGATCGTTGGCGCCCAGGATACGGCCGCCGACGTGCGGCGCCGCCTGCACGCGCTCGGACAAAAGGCCGCCGCTCGCAGCCAGGCCTGCCGCGACTCCGATACGAGCCCCGAATTCGCGCCGTGAGATGCCGTCCGATTCGTGTCGCTTGTCAGCCACGGTGCCCTCCAGGCGCCAAGGCCGCAAAGATCGCCTTTGCGGCCTTTGCGTGCGTTTTGCGTCCCCGCCGTCTGCCGCAAATCCTAACACCAACGCCGAGTAGAGGTAGGATTTGCCCTAAAGGAGATGCGTATGGCCCCTTCCCGACGGCAGTTCTTCGGCGGACTCGCGGCAACAGCGTCCTGGCCCCTGCTCAGCCGGGTAGCCGACGCCGCCCCGGCCATGCCAGCTATCGCGAAAGGAAGCCCGCTCAAACTGGGCCTCGCCTCCTACTCCATGCGCGAGTTCACGCTCGATCAGGCCCTCGAAATGGCCAAGCGCATGGGCGTGAAATACATGACGTTCAAGGACGTCCACGTCCCGCGCACGGATCCGCCGGAGAAGACCAGAGCGCTGCGCGCCAGGATTGAAGCCGCCGGCATCACCATCATGGGCGGCGGCACCATCACGATTCCCAATGATCCCGTGCAGATCCGGAAGGAGTTCGAGTACGCGAAAAACGCCGGCTTCCCGCTGATCTACACCGACCCGGATCCTGCGGCGCTGGACACGATCGAGAAACTGGCGAAGGAGTACGACATCCGCGCGGTGATCCACAACCACGGGCCCGAGGATAAGCGGTGGCCGCGGCCGCAGGATGCGTACGCCGCGGTGAAGTCGCGCGACAAACGTCTCGGTCTGTGCATCGACGTCGGCCACACGACGCGCACCGGAACCGACCCCGTGCAGGCGTGCCGCGAGTGCCGCGATCGTCTCTACGACATGCACGTGAAAGATCTGCTCGTCGCGACCGAGAAAGAGAGCCAGACGGAAGTCGGTCGCGGCGTGATCGACTTCCCCGGGCTGTTCAAGACGCTGATCGAGATCGGCTATCAGGGACAGGTCGGCCTCGAGTACGAGATCAACGCGAAGGATCCCATGCCCGGCATGATGGAGTCGATGGCGTACATGCGTGGCGTGCTGGCCGCGGTGACGACGTAACGGCTCATGGAATTTACCTGCTGCATGAGTACCGACACATCGATCAGCCACGAAGACACGAAGGCACGAAGGCAGGACACTCAAAGGATTCTTCGTGTCTTCGTGACTTCGTGGCCATGCACGCTAATCCTGAATCATCGGAAGACGGGCCGCTAGGAGGTCAGATGACTCGCTCACGCTTGGCGTTGCTGCCGACGGTCGCCTGTCTGGGATTCGGGGCGTTGCTCCTCGCTCAGGAACCCGCACCGAAACATCCTGCCGCGACGAACCCGCACTTGGGCAATCGCGAGTCGATCCGCGGCGGCATGGGGATCTATCGCTTGCGGTGCGCCGACTGCCACGGCCTCGACGCCACCGGCTATCGCGGTCCCGATCTGATCGCCGCGATGACTGGTATGGCCGACGAGCGGCTCTTCGACACGATCCGCAAGGGCGTTCCCGGGACCGAAATGCCGCCGGTGTCGCAAGAGATGATCGACGAGGACATCCTGAAGGTCATCGCGTATCTGCGGAACATGAGCGTCGCGCCGCCGGAGCGGCCGATCGGCAACGTGGCGAACGGCGAGCGGCTGTTCACCCAGCAGTGTGCGTCGTGCCATCGCGTGTCCGGCCGCGGTGGCCGCCTCGGCCCCGACCTGACGCGCATCGGCGTGCAGCGGTCGCACGCGGCCCTCACCCGCGAGATCCGCACGCCGTCCGAGTGGGTTTCCCCCGCGTTTGAAACCGTCACCATCGTCACCAAAGACGGCCAGCGCGTGCGCGGCGCGAAGAAGGCGGAAGACGTGTTCAGCATCCAGATCATGGACACGCGCGAACGGATCCAGGGCTATCGGAAATCGGACCTGCGGGAAGTGATCTACGAGAAGGCCTCGCTGATGCCGGAGTATCCGGCCGCGCGGTTGAACGACAGCGACCTGACCGACATCGTTGGCTATCTGGGATCGCTCCGCGGCGAGGCGGGTGCCGCCCCGACCGCGGCGGGCGCGGTCGCCGCGACGCCAATCACCAACAAGGATCTGCTCGACGGCCTGAAGGATCCGTCGCGCTGGCTGTCCTACTCGGGCACGTACGACGGGCAGCGCCACAGTCCCCTCACGCAGATCACGCCGGACAACGTCGATCGACTGACGGCGCAGTGGACGTTTCAGACGGGGCAGCTCGGAACCTTCCAGACAACGCCACTCGTACACGACGGCGTGTTGTACGTCACCGGCTGGAACAACAACGCCTGGGCGATCGACGCGAGGTCCGGCCGGACGATCTGGCGTCATCGGCGCAACCTCCCCGAGGAGCTGAAGCTGTGCTGCGGCGCGGTGAACCGCGGCTTTGCCGTGCTCGGCGACCGTCTCTTCATGGCGACGCTCGACGCGCACCTGATCGCCCTGGACATGAAGACGGGCACGCCGCTCTTCGACGTCGAAATCGCGGAGTACACGCACGGCTACTCCGCCACCGTCGCGCCGCTCGTCGTGAAAGACAAGGTCATCGTCGGCGTCGCGGGGGCCGAATACGGCATACGTGGGTTCATCGACGCCTACGACGCGAACACCGGCAAGCGCGCATGGCGCTTCTACACCGTGGCCGGACCCGGCGATCCGGGTGCGCGCACCTGGCCGCAGGGCACCGATGCCTACCTGCGCGGCGGCGGCTCGATCTGGGTGACCGGCACCTACGATCCCGAGCAGAACCTGATCTTCTTCGGCACCGGCAATCCGGGCCCCGACTACTACAGCAACGTCCGCGAGGGCGACAACCTCTACACCGCATCGCTGGTCGCGATCGACGCCGACACCGGCGAACGGCGCTGGCACTATCAGTTCACGCCGCACGACGTCCACGACTGGGACTCGACGCAGGTGCCCGTGCTCGGCGAGCTGACGATCAACGGCCAGCCCCGCAAGGTGGTGATGTTCGCCAACCGGAACGGGTTCTTCTACACGATCGATCGCGTCACCGGCAAGGTGATCGTGGCCAAGCCGTTCGTCGAAACCACGTGGGCCAAGGAGATCGACCTGACCAGCGGCCGGCCGATGCTGCTGCCCGGCCACACGCCCGACGAGGACGGCAACAAGACGTGCCCCGACCTCAGCGGCGGCACCAACTTCATGTCGCCGTCGTTCGATCCGACGAGCCGGCTGTTTTTCGTGACCGCGCGCGAGACGTGCGCGCTGTATTACGCGTACGATCAGAAGTTCGTCCGCGGCGAGGCGTACACCGGCGGCGGCCAGTCGCGGCCCCGCGATCAGAAGAACTTCGGCGCCCTCCGCGCGATCGATCCCGCCACCGGCCAGATGAAGTGGGAGTTCCGCTACACGTCAGTCTCGGCATCCGGCGTCTTGAGCACGGCGTCGGGCCTCGTGTTCGCCGGAGACGGCGACGGCAACATCATGGCGTTCGACTCGCGCACCGGCAAGAACCTGTGGCACTACCAACTCGGGTTCTCGATGCGCTCCACGGCAGGAACGACCTACATGCTCGACGGACGGCAGTATCTCCTCGTGCCGTCGGGGAGCATGCTGACCGCGTTCGCGCTACCAAACTCGCAGCGATAGCTGGAGGAGCTGTGACCAACATGGTCGCGCTCACAATCGTCGCGCTTGTGTGGCTCACATCGTCACAGTCGACGACCAGCGCTGACGACACACGCGAAATCAACCGACTCGAGGAGGTGTGGAACGGTGCGCACGTGCACGGTGATGTGCCGGCTCTCGACAAGCTGTGCGCGGATGACCTGGTGGTGACCGTGCCGGAGATGCCGGTAATGGCGAAGGCCGATATCCTCGGTTTCTGGCGATCGGGCCGCGCAAAGGTCACCCGGTATGACACCTCGGACACGCGCGTGCAGATCTACAACGACACCGCCGTCGTCAGCGGCCGGCTCCAGCGCACGCGCGACTTCAACGGACAGGTCGTCGACGATGACTGGCGCTTTACGAAGACCTACGTGCGGCGCGAGAAGCGGTGGCTCGTGGTGGCCTACCACGCCTCAGTTGCGGCGCGATAGCGTCGATCGCGTGCCTGAGCCGACGTCGGCGAAGCGACGACTCTGGCGCTGCGCGAAGTGCCGCCGTCGATTCGCCAATCGCCATCAGACTCACACCTGCGCCCCGCTGGACCTCGCGCATCATTTCGCCGGGAAGGCGCCGCTCATCCGCGCAATCTACGAGGCGGTGCTGAAGCGGATCCGGACATGCGGGCCCGTGATCGTGCTTCCGGAGAAAACGCGGATCGCCTTTCAGGTGCGCATGTCGTTTGCGCAGCTGACGCCCCGACGCCGCTGGCTGGACGGCCATGTCGTGCTGGCGCGCCGGCTCGAGCACCCTCGCTTTCGACGCATCGACACCATCTCCGCGCGCAACCACGTGCATCACTTCCGACTGGCCGCCGTCACGGATGTAGACGATGACGTCGACGCGTGGCTGCGTGAAGCCTATGCCGTTGGCGAACAGCGGCACCTCGATCGCGCGCCTGTGCCAAGTCCGAAATGAAGCAATCTGAAATCAATCTGAACTCTGAAATCTGAAGTCTGAAATCCGCGGCGTCAGAGTCGTGGTATCGACAGCCCTCCGTCGACGTCGATGATTGTCCCGGTCGCGTACGGCACGTCGCCGCGGACGAGCGCCGCAACCGCCCGTCCGACGTCGTCCGGCTGACCCCACCGCGCTTCGGGGATGAGGCCATCCGCGATCCGGCGGTCGTACGCCTCGCGCACGCCGGCGGTCATGTCGGTGGCGATGACGCCGGGTCGGACCTCGAACACGGGAATCCCGTTTGCGGCAAGCCGCGCAGCGAACAGCCGCGCCGCCATCGACAACCCAGCCTTGCTGACGCAGTACTCGCCGCGATTGGGCGACACCATCTCGGCTGACACCGACGTCACGAACACGACGGAGGCTGCGAACGAGGGATCGGTTCGCCGTCGCTCGACCTGATCGCGCGCGATGGCCTGCGTCAGGAAGTAGGGTCCCTGCAGGTTCGTGCGCAGCACTTCCTCGAAGCTCTCCTCGGTCGCCTCGAGCAGATCCAGTCGGGCGCGAGGCGCGCGGCCTGCATTGTTGACCAGTGCATTGGGGACGCCGATTGCGTCACGCGCGCCGGCGAGCACGGTCGCGCGATCGTCGGGACGCGACAGATCGCCGCGCAGGTAGTGGACGACGATACCGGTGGCGCGCAGTTCGTCGAGCACCGGCCTGACTTCCGCCTCTGGTCGCTGGCCGCCCAGCGCGAGCGTCCACCCTTCACCCGCCAGCGCGCGCGCGATGCCGAGGCCGATGCCGCGCGTCCCGCCGGTCA